>MTBK01163882.1_pt1 | contig 175936 bp, 153 predicted proteins | sample 1535981 | NCBI WGS metagenome assembly MTBK01 (sample SAMN06109225, study PRJNA356200) | anaerobic digester metagenome | isolation source: biogas reactors fed with pig manure or primary and secondary sludge | place: Spain | collected 2016-06-30
GGTACGCCAGTTGAAGCCATAGGCTTCCATCACCGCGCGGTCGTTGTCCTGGTGGGCTTTGCGCAGTTCGGGTGGCATGGTGAGTTCGTCATAAAGGTCGGCTAAGGTCCAGTTTGGATATAAATTCCTTGACTCAATTATTTGTTCCCCAGTTTTTTTAAGTTTTGCTTTTATACTATCGTTCAAGTTAGGCCATGGGAAATTGTTGTAAACTATGGAAGCGGAATATCTGTATCTCATTTCTAATCTACCAGCAACTGTGCGCATCCATCCCATATGCACATTTGAGATTAAAACTGCAAAATCTGTTAAATCAGCATCAGGCATTATGATTGCAGCATCACTAGAAATAATGTCACTTCTCATAAAACCGATGGGAATATAGCGTCTTCTTTCTGATGAGACCCTTGGTATCAAAAGGTAATCACCGAAAGGCTGTCTAACTTCACCAAAGCGGTAAGGATAAGCGGCTAATTCCCGTGTACTTGCTCTGTTGCTGGCTTCTCGTATTGCTTTAACGTTGGCTATTCTTTGCCGAATAGGGGGTATTTTAGAAGCTAGTAATAAATCTTTTGGTTCTATCCACAAACACCATCGCTCGATGTTGTTAATAAACTCTCTTGCCCCAACAAATCTTTTTATAAATTGCTCTGATTCCGGGTAACTGGCAACTAAACTTTTTTTCTCGTCAGGTGAAAGCATTAAGTTGCCCCCATCGTTTGGCATACTTCCAAAAACCATTGGTTTGACTTCTTGAAGTGGCGTTCTTCGGCTTTTAACAAACACATTTGGGGCGTCAACCAGGTAGCCATTAATGTTACGGACTTTTTTACTTTGAGTGTCAGAAAGATACAGCACTTTTTCTTTGTGTTCAACGAATGAGAAAGCGATGATGACACAATAAACATGCGCCATATCCGTTGCTTCGCTGTTCCAAACAAAAGTTGTATAGGCGAAGTTTATCTTGATGCCTTGTTTCTCAAGCAGTGGGCTCCACAGGATAGCTACCTGCTCACCTTGGGTAATCGAATTTGTGCTTACGAAAGCACATTCAATGCTGGTGTCTTTGATGTATTCCGTCGCTTTTTGGTACCAGGCTGTTACGAAATCCAGATTTCCAAGACCCGGAAAGTCGCCAAAGACGAATTCCATGTCTTCTTTTTGCTCTTTTTCCATCAGTCTGGCACCGATAAAAGGTGGGTTGCCCATGATGTAGCTGAGTTCTGTGTTGGGCACAACGTCGTTCCAGTCCATGCGCAGGGCGTTGTCTTCAACAATGTTGGCGTTGCTGGTGAGTGGCAAAAAGTCAAGGTCGGTGTGAATAAGCTCTACGGTTTCGCTCATCATTTGAGATTCGGCAATCCAAAGCGCGGTGCGTGCCACGGTGACGGCAAAGTCGTTGATTTCGATACCGTAAAACTGGCTGATGGATACCATAATGGGATTGATGGCGTCGCCATAAACAATTTGGGGTCCGCGCAGGGTGGCGATGACTTTGTTTTCAAGTCTGCGAAGCGATAAATAGGTTTCGGTTAAAAAATTGCCAGAGCCAGCGGCGGGGTCTAGAAACTTGAGAGAAGCTAATTTCTTCTGAAACTGTGTCAGTTTTTTATCGCGCTCTTTTATGGCGCCTATTGCCATAATCTCATCAAATTCTTCGTTTAGGGCGTCCATAAAAAGCGGGTCGATCACTTTGTGAATGTTTTCAATGGACGTATAGTGCATGCCACCCGCGCGTCGGCTTTCGGGGTTGAGTGTGCTTTCGAATACCGCGCCGAAAATGGTTGGGCTGATTTTGCTCCAGTTGAAACTCGCGCTGGCTTTGTTGAGAATGATATCGATGATTTCCGAGTTCATGAAGGGGATAACGATATCGTCCTTTTCGAACAGTCCGCCATTGACATAAGGAAAAGCAGCCAGATCATCTTCCAGGTAAAGTTCGGCTCTTTCTTCAGTTTTCAGGTCAAGAACCCTGAAAAGGTCAAGCAGGGCTTTTCTGAACATGGAGGGGTTTGATTCGAATGGTTTCAGGTAGTCCTGGAACATATTGTGCTTGCCAAAGATGCCAGAATCTTCAGCGTAGAAACAGAAAACCAGGCGGACACACAAGATGTTGAGGTTTCTTAAGGTTTGGGGGTCATCGGGGTTGTGATATTGCTTGTGGAGGGCGTCGTAAAGTACGCCGACCAGTTCGCCAGCCTGAAGGGAGACTTCGGTTTGCTTTTTGATGTTTTGGTCGTCTTCTTTGACCAGGAAGAATAATCGGTAGTAGTCGTTTTCAAGCTCGCTTAGCAAGACGATTTCGGGCTCGCCACCTGGTTTTTCCATGTCGTGGATATGGAATTCCTGGAAGTTGCAGGTGACAATCCAGCGTGGGCGTTTGGACCAGGGCAGTTTCGCGGCGGCTTGAAAGGCTTGTTGGTAGGGGCTTAGCAAAGTGCCATCGGATTGCCGAATGGCTTTGTTCAGGTCAATGTGTTTGCCTTTTTGTTCGATGATGACGTGGGTGGAGGGAATGTGAACGTCAAGGTAGTTGCTTTGGTCGAGTTTGACATGTTCTTCGAAACGGACGAATTCTTCGGGCCTTTTGATGCCAAAGATGTCTCTAAGCAGGGTTAGCCAAAAGGTCTGGCTTTCGCCTTTTTCATAGCCTTTGTCTTTCCAGTATTCCGAGAATCTTTTCGCCGCGCGCCGTTGTTCTGCTTTTGTTATCATAGCTCACCTTGTTAGTGATTATATCATTTACGGGGTTCGTTTAATGAGATGTCGATGACTTGATAATTGAAATGATTTTGCTATGGACAGGGTCAGGAGACCCCGTCCGAACCTGGAGAAAATTAAGCATTAAAAGTTCGCATGTGGTCTCCTGACCATGTGCAATTGCTTTGAGTAATTTGAAATCTTAAACACGAGTGCCACGGACGCCGACCGTGGCACTGAGTATTAAGGAGGAGAAGAAGAGAAGTCGCCCTTTCGTATTCTATATTACAATATAGCTACTCTTTATGCTTGACGATTAACCTACGATTACCCTACATTAGTAACAATTCGCTAATCAAGAGGCGTTTCAAATGAGTGCTATAGAGAAAAATTCACAGGAAGACCAGCCAGGGCAGAAGTTCAGGCAAGTTGTTTTGTCAGAGCCATACCGGGCGTTGGCAGAGGATGGCTTTTACAGTTTTGAGACTCCTGTCGGTATTATGCGCGTTCTTTGCACGCCGGATTTGGTACACGCGGTTGAATTGATCACTTTGGACACACAAGGTTTTCGTCCCGCGCCAGCCAGGATGCCCATTCAGGCGGAACTTGAGGCACAATACAAGGCTTATTTTGCCAAAAAGCTAGAACGCTTTGATTTGCCACTGGCGATGGAAAAGCTGAGCCCCTTCACGCAAAAAGTGATGAATCTTTTACGGGATTTGCCCTTTGGCGAAACCTGTAGCTATCAAGAGCTGGCTTTTCTGGCGGGCAAGCCAAATGCCGCCCGCGCGGTGGGCACAGTAATGGCGCGCAACCGCTGGTTAATCGCCATTCCATGTCACCGCGTTTTGCCGGTTTCGGGTAAAATAGGGATGTATTCAGCACCAGGCGGGGCGGATACAAAAGCGTGGTTGTTGAGGCACGAAGGCCATCGTGTCGAGAACTATAAAATCGTTAAGGGTAAATAGCTATGAGTGAAACAGAAATGAATCAGCTCTTTAAGTCTGGTTTTGTGGCGGTACTTGGGCGACCCAACGCGGGTAAAAGCACGCTGTTAAATACGCTGATGGGGCAAGCCATCGCGGGCGTGAGTGCCAAGCCTCAAACCACGCGTCGCCGGCAGTTGGGCATTCTCACCAGCGACAGCGCCCAAATCATCCTGGTAGACACGCCCGGTTTGCACGAGTCAAATGACAAACTCAGTCTGGCGATTAACAGTGAGGCGATCGTTGCCATACAAGACGCCGATATCATCCTGTATATGGCGGATGCCAACAGCGCGCCATCGGCGATGGACGATAAACTGGCGGAATTAATTGCGGGCATGAACCCAGAGGCAAAGATCATTTTGGTGATGAACAAGGTGGACAGTACCCCAGCACAGAATTTGGCATCAAACCAGGCAGGCTACCAAGCCTTGTTTGCCGAAACACCGCAAACGCTGCAAATTTCCGCTTTGCGCGCCCAGGGTGTGCATGAGCTTTTGGAGGCGATACAGGCTGCCTTGCCCGAAGGTCCGCAGTATTACGACGCCGAACAGATTACCGAAGATTTCGAACGGGATATCGCGGCGGAGATGATTCGCGCCGCGGCGATGGACAATTTGGCACAGGAACTGCCTTACAGTATCGCTGTTTTGGTCAATGAATACAGTGAACGCGACGCGGACAGGGTGTATATCAATGCGACGATATTCGTGGAGCGTGAGGCGCAAAAGGGGATTGTGATTGGCAAAGGCGGGCAGAAAATCAAGCAAATCGGTACGGTTGCAAGGCGGGATATCGAGGCGATGAACGGTCAGAGTGTGTTTTTGGATTTGAACGTAAAAGTAAAGAAAGACTGGAAAGATGATGAGCGCTTTCTGAGACAGTTGGGGTTAAACGATAGAAAATGAGCATTCTTTTTCCTTTGCCCTGGTATGCCTATCTGATTATCGCGTTGCTTTGCGCGGTGAACTGGGCTGCGGCTTTTTTTGACAATTTGAAGCTGTATTACGTCAGCAAACCCTTCGTTCTAATCGCCATGATTGCCTTTTTCGCGCAGAGCGAGGGGCTTTCGGCACTGCGTTTGCCTTTCTTTATTGGTCTGGTCTTTTCATTGCTGGGTGATGTTTTTTTAATCCCGCAACGCACGCGCTTTTTTGTGACAGGAATGGGCGCGTTCGCGATTGCGCATTTGGCGTACATTTACGGTTACACCCAGTGGGGGGTATCCTACTGGACCTATATTCCAGCTTTTTTTGCTTTGGTGGTGCTGGTCTTGGCGTTCAATTTTTATATCGAAACACAATGTAAAGAAGCCAGTTTGCCGCGGTTTCAAAAGCGTTTGTTCAAGGCTTATGGGGTGCTGGTGGCGGGCATGGCGCTGACAGGGTGGCTGTGTTTGGCGCGCGTGGGCTGGGGGCGTGTGCCCGCGGTGATGGCGGGATTGGGCGGAAGCTTTTTTATGGTCTCCGATTTTATGATCGCGCTGGGTAAGCTGGAAAAGCGCATTCACCGTCAGCGGTTTTGGGTGATAGTAACTTATCATATCGCGCAGATGCTTATTCTTAGCAGCGTGCTGATGGTGAAGCCAGCGTAGGTGGGATAAGTTTTTTCCTGTGTTTTAGCTTGAATAAGTAATATTTAATGTTTGTTAGCTAGCCTTGAAAAAAACGACCAGATATTTTAGAATAGAAACGTAATTAAATACCCTATCTAAGCTTGTATCAGCAAAAAAAGACGAGCTTATGTTCGTGCGGATAATGTCAAAGAGTTTGACATGTTCTGTTTGCGAGTGTATACTAAGCGGTTGTGAATATACCTTAATGGGAGTAGAGAAATGGAAAGCCCAGTCGAACAAACCAAAAATAATCAGCCTTTCAAGGCAAAACAAAAATTTGAAGGAAAGGTGTTAAAGACCTCGCTACAAGGTGCGCTGGTTGATATTGGTTCAGATGTGCCTGCATTTCTGCATATTTCCCAGGTCATTGATGTAAATAACCCTAAAACCGCTGTGCAAAACGTCGAAGATGTCCTTAAAGTTGACGATACCGTTACTGTTTGGATTAGAAAAGTGGCAAAAGACCATATCTCTTTAACGATGGTCGAACCGTTGCTTTATGAATGGCGTGATCTTAAACCCGAAATGGCAGTTAAAGGCACCGTGATCCGCCTGGAAAGCTTTGGCGCTTTTGTTGAAATCGGCGCAGAACGCCCCGGCCTTGTGCACGTGAGCGAACTGGCACATAGCTTCGTGCGCAATCCACAGGAAGTTGTGAAAGTTGGCGACGAACTGGATGTCATGATTTTGGAAGTTGACAAACGCAAAAAGCAAATTAAACTCAGCGTAAAAGCACTCCTGGAAGCCCCAGAAGAAGTTGTTGTTGAAACGCCGAAATCCGGTCGCCGTGGCAAAAAAGCCAAGGTTGAACTGTATGAAGAAGAATCCGAAGAGCTTGTTCCAGATCCGACGTACATGGAAATCGCTTTGCGCCAGGCAATGGACCGTGCCGAAAAACGCAAACCTGCCATCGCTGCCCGTGCTAAGAAACAACGCATGATTGACGAAGATGTTGATGATATCTTCACCCGCACCCTGCAAAGTAAACAATCAGACGATTAATGATGTTCGGCTGGCAGTATTTGGGACTAATTCTTTGAACAATCCGGGGAGGAGCTGATAAAAAGCCCTCCCCGTAACTTTTAAGTAAAGCTATTTAGTTGAAACGATTATAAAAAACGGAGCGAAATGGGAACCAAGTTTATCTTTTTTACCGGTGGAGTCTTGTCTTCAGTTGGCAAAGGCGTCGCAGCGGCGTCGATTGGGCGTTTGTTGAAATCACGAGGATTTAAGGTAACAATCCAAAAACTTGACCCCTATCTTAATATTGACCCCGGCACCTTAAGCCCCTATCAACACGGAGAAGTGTATGTGCTGGACGATGGCTCGGAAACAGACCTTGACCTGGGGCATTACGAGCGTTTTTGCGATTTGAGTCTCAAGAAAACAAGCACGGTTTCTGCCGGTCAGATTTACGAAGAAGTGCTGAACCGCGAGCGACGTGGTGATTACCTGGGTGGCACCATTCAGGTTATTCCGCACATCACCGGAGAAATTAAACGTCGCGTGTATTTGCTGGGTGAATCTCCTGGTGCTGATATCGCTTTAATTGAAGTCGGCGGAACGGTGGGCGATATCGAGAGCCAGCCCTTTTTGGAAGCGATTCGCGAGATGCGCAATGAACTTCCCAAAAAGGATTCAGCTTTTGTCCACTGCACCTGGTTGCCCTATCTTATGGCGACGGCAGAACTCAAAACGAAGCCCACACAACACTCCGTGCGTGAATTGCGTTCGATTGGTATTATGCCGGATATGATTTTGCCCCGCAGCGACCATCCAGTGGATTATGAAATTCGCCAAAAAATAGCCCGTTTTTGTGACGTACCCGTGGAAGCTGTGGTGCCGATGGTAACAGCGGATATGCTTTATGAGATCCCCCTGGATTTAGAGGATAGTCACGTTGCCGATATTTTACTCGCGCGACTGGGGCTTGAAGCCAGGCACGAACCTAAATTAGATGGCTGGCGCTGGATGATTAATGAGCTTAAAAAGGACCGGCCTGTAGCTAAAATTGCTCTGGTCGGAAAATATGTGGAACTGCAGGATGCCTATTTGAGTGTGCGCGAAGCTTTGAAACACGCGGGTTTGTTCTGCGATTTGGATATCGAAATTGACTGGATTTCAAGCGCGGATTTGCCCGAAGACACCGTTGATGAGCGGCTGGCCGGTGCAGACGCGATCATTGTGCCGGGTGGATTTGGCACACGCGGTATTGAAGGAAAGATGTTCGCCGCGCGATATGCCCGCGAGCATCAGGTTCCTTTTTTGGGGATTTGCCTGGGTATGCAAGTGATGGCTTTGGAATTTGCGCGCAACGTGATGGGCATGAAAGACGCGACATCAGCAGAGTTTGACAGCAAGGCTGTTAATCCGCTGGTGGATTATATGCCGGAAATGAAGTCACAGGAACGTTTGGGTGGTACCATGCGTCTGGGTTTGTTTGATATTGACCTGGCCGAAGGTAGTCTGGCGGAGCAATGTTATCTAACCCGACATATTTCCGAGCGGCACCGCCATCGCTATGAAATTAATGGCGCTTATCGCGAACAACTTGAAGCGCATGGACTGCATGTGACGGGACTTTCGCCCGAGGGTGACCTGATAGAAATTATCGAACTGGAAGGACATCCGTTCATGGTTGGCACGCAGTTCCACCCCGAATTTTTATCGCGTCCGAACCGACCACATCCTTTGTTTGTTGGGCTTTTGCAAGCTATCAACGAACAACGTGGTTTGCCAACCGAAAAACTAAAATTTGGATTTGAAAACTAAGCAGCATTTTGTTGCTTTTTACTGATTTTTTAAAAAGAGGAAAATATGGAAACAACAATTGAATATATCAATGCAATGGAAATCTTAGACTCACGTGGTAATCCCACTGTGCAGGTTGAAGTTATTCTCAGCGACGGCACATTTGGCGTGGCGGGAGTGCCTTCGGGCGCGTCTACTGGCGTTCACGAAGCGCTTGAATTGCGCGATGGTGACCCAAAACGCTACGGTGGCAAGGGAGTTCTGACCGCTGTGGATAATGTGAACTATGAAATTGCCGAAGAACTTTTTGGTTTGGATGCCCTGGAGCAAAAAGCAATTGACGAGTTGCTGATTGACCTTGACGGTACCGAAAACAAATCGAAACTTGGCGCGAACGCCATGCTTGGCACCAGCCTGGCTGTGGCGCGTGCTGCCGCCGCAGCGCAGGAAATGCCCCTTTATCGCTACATCGGTGGCGTTTACGCGCACACTTTGCCTGTGCCGATGCTTAACATCATGAACGGTGGCGCGCACAGCAACTGGCAGAGCACGGACTTCCAGGAATTTATGGTCATGCCCCTGGGCGCGCCGAATTTCGCGGAAGGCCTGCGCTGGGGTGCTGAAATTTACCACGCTCTGAAATCAGTTTTGAAATCGCACGGTCATGGTACCCTCGTCGGTGATGAGGGTGGTTTTGCCCCCGCGCTGAAAGCCAACAAGGAAGCCATCGAACTGATTCTGGAAAGCATCGAAAAAGCGGGTTACAAACCTGGCTCCGAAGTCTGCATCGCGCTTGACCCTGCTGTATCTGAAATTTACGATGAAGAAACCGGCCTATACAACCTGCGCAAAGAAGGCAGAAAACTGAATTCCGAAGAAATGGTCGCTTTCTGGACTGAATGGATTGATCAATATCCCATCGTTTCAATTGAAGATGGCTTTGCTCAGGATGACTGGGAAGGCTGGAAAGCATTCACCGCCGCGGTTGGCCATCGCTTGCAAATTGTGGGTGATGACCTGTTGGTGACCAACCCCAAACGCATCGCCCGCGGTATCGAAGAAAAAGCCGCCAACGCGCTTTTGGTGAAACTGAACCAAATCGGCACACTCACCGAAACCCTGCAAGCCATCGACATGGTGCGTTCGCACGGTTGGCGCGCGGTTTGTTCGCATCGCTCCGGCGAGACCGAAGACAGCACCATCGCTGACCTGGCTGTGGCAATGAACATGGGACAGATTAAGACCGGCGCGCCGGCCCGCTCTGACCGCCTTGCCAAATACAATCGCTTGCTTGCCATCGAACAGGAACTGGGCAGCACTGGCAAATACGCTGGCTGGGATGCCCTGGCTTTTGACGCCAAACGCTAATTTGAACTTTGGAGAGATGGTTCGCTGGAGCCATCTCTCTTTATTTAACAAGGAATTTTGATGTCAGCCACATTTCCATTTCAGACCCTTGAGATTAGCCGTGCCTTGTTGGATTGCCGACGATGCCCGCGACTGGTCGCCTGGCGCGAAGAAGTCGGGCGGGTAAAACGACGGGCTTATATAGACGAGACCTATTGGGCCAAACCGGTGCCGGGCTTTGGCACGGCTGACGCGCGCATCATGGTTTTGGGGCTGGCACCCGGCGCGCATGGGTCGAACCGCACCGGGCGCATGTTCACCGGTGATGCCAGCGGAGATTTTTTGTTCCCGGCATTGCACCGCGCGGGTTTTGCCAGCCAGCCTTTGGCAACAGGCGCATCGGATGGTTTGACTTTGAATGACCTGTATATTACGTCAGTTTGCCATTGTGTGCCACCGGCTAATAAACCCACAGTGGAAGAAATCCGTAACTGTGCCCACTGGGTAGAACAGGAACTGAAAGCCTTAACGCGATTACAGGGGATTGTCCTGCTGGGCAAAATCGGGCTGGACGGTTTGCTGGCCCTGGAGCCATTTAGAGAAATTAAGAAATCAGAAATTAAATTTGGGCATGGCGCGTTTTATGAACTGGACGATGGCTTCCCCTGGCTTTTGTGTTCTTACCACCCCAGCCGGCAAAACACGCAGACCGGTCGCTTGACGGAGCCTATGTTTGACGAAATTTGGACAAAAGCCAGAAGTTTGCTGGTTTAATTTGCGCCAGCTTGTGTTTTTAGCCGATTATCTCAACTCTTGTTGTGTTGTATAGAGCCGATAGTAAGTACCGCCCAGGGCGAGTAATTCTTCATGCGTGCCACTTTCGGTAACGCGGTTGCCTTCGAGAACGATAATTCGGTCAGCATTGCGCACGGTGGAAAGCCGGTGAGCGATGATAATGGTGGTGCGACCCTCAATGAGCTGGTCAAGCGATTCCTGGATGAGCTTTTCGGTTTCAGTATCCACGGAGGAAGTTGCTTCATCTAATATTAAAATAGGGCTGTTTTTCAACACCGCGCGGGCAATAGAAAGGCGTTGTTGCTGTCCGCCGGAAAGTTTCACGCCACGTTCGCCGATTATCGTGTCAAAGCCTTCGGGCATGCGTTCGATAAATTCCAGGGCGTTGGCAACACGGGCTGCTTCAATCATTTCTTCTTCGCTGGCTTCGGGTTTACCGAACATGATATTGTCGCGCACACTGCCACTGAACAAAAAAACATCCTGCAAAACCATGCCCACGTTGGTGTTGAGTTCCTGCAGGCTTAAGTCTCGAACATCAATGCCATCAATCATCACGCGTCCGCTGATGGTGTCGTAAAAGCGGGGGATTAAACTGGCGAAGGTCGATTTGCCCACGCCGGTGGGTCCTACAAGGGCCAAAGACGTCCCAGCAGGCACGGTGATGTTAATATCTTTAAGCACGTCTTCGCCTTCAATGTAATGAAAGTTAACATGGTCAAAGCGTACTTCACCCCGAACAGGTTTGGGCAGGGGAATGGGCACTTTGGGCGAAGCGATTTCGGGTTCAACGGTTAATATTTCCGCGAGACGTTCAAAGCCGGCCATGGCTTCGGTTACCGCTTCCATCGAGTTGCCCAGGGTGCGCACGGGCTGATAGAAATTATCAAGATAGAGAAAGAAAGCGACCAAATCCGCGATGCTTAAATTGCCTGCGACCGCCATGCGACTGCCAAAAAAGATGACCAAAAGCTGACCGATGCCAGCAGCAAAGTCGAAAAGCGGGTTGTAAATGGCCATGAGTTTAAGCGCGACAAGGTTTTCTGCCTGAACGCGGTAGATGCGGTTGTCAACTTTGGCTATTTCAGCTTCTTCCTGGGCGAAAGTTTTCACTTCGCGAATGCCCGAAAGACTGTCACTCAGCACAGCCTGCAAATCACCTACTGACTTTTGTCGTTTGCGAAAAGCGGGGCGAACTTTTTTGGTGTAGCCCCACAAGGCATAAATAATCAAGGGGATAGGAATGAGCGTGATGAGGGTCAGTTTCCAGTTCATGCTTAGCAGAATGGCAGTAACTGCTATCAAGGTGATACCACTGACGATGATATCGGGCAGCGCGTGCGAAACCATGCGTTCAAAGAGACTGGTGTCGTTGATGATGCGCGACATGATTTGCCCGGTTTGTCTGTCTTCGTAAAAGCGCAGCGAAAGTTTTTGAACATGGCGATAGACCAAACTGCGCGCGTCTGATACCGCCCCCCATCCCGCTTTATGCGAGTAATAAGAGCGCAAAAATTGCATAAAGCCCCGCGCGATAAAGACAACCAGCGCGATGACGGTCAGCCTGGTGATGAAATCAAGTGTGCTGGCATCCAGCGGTTCCATGCTAAGGCGGTCAATGAGCGCGCGGATAATGGCCGGAATGAGCAGTTGCGCGGCGACAAGCCCAAGCATGGCAAGCACGGTGATGCCCAGGTGCTTAATATATTTTTTAGAGAGTCTGGTCAGTAGAGAGAATGGTTTAAGCATAATGATTTCCTGTGTGTTGAATAAGAACGGTTGCATGATTGCCGATTAAGGGCAGCTTTATTCCCCAACTTTTTCTGAAACTATGGTCGGTCATCCAAAATAGCGCGCTGCCACCTTGTACCCAGGAGTTGATGAAGCCCCAGGGCGTGTGGCGTCCGGGACCGTTTTGATGAAGGGTGTCATAGGCCGCAAAGAGCATGGTATGCCCGCCGGCTTTGGTCGTTTCGTTGTAATTTTGCGGTCTTTTGGCGTAGTAGATGGGTGGGGCTTGTTTGCGGAGCCAGTAGACAGTGACCAAAGCGAGCGTGTCATGGTCGTCTGCCAGGTCGCGCAGTTCTTCGGGGTTGAGGTGATGGAATTTGGCTGTTACAGGCAAGTGGTGTTTTTCGGCGAGGTAGTTGACGAAGCGTGCTTGCATGCGAGGCGTAGCCGCCCAGTTTGGGAAGACCCGAAAGATGCGTCCGCGCCACCACAGGCGGTTGCTTTCCGCGATTAAGCCTGCGGGTTCCAGGTGGACACCACACAGTATCTGCAAGGCAGCCGAGATGGCGTGCAGTGTGCAGTCGTTTCCTGTCTGCTGGGTTTGGTATCGCGCGAGTTCAGCTTCGGTCATCGCGCGGTAACTGGCTGATTTCATGTTTTTATTGTACTTCCAAGCCTGTTTTTGCGGATACTTTTTTGCATGGTGTGGCTTATGTGCGTGGTGGGTATTGTTTTTAGCCCGCGGCGGGACGCCGGGGCGAGATTTTTCTTATCTCCTGCCGGCGTCCCGCCGTGCAGAAGCAAGGTCCGGAAGGGCTGGTATTGTTGTTGGCGCGAACGAAATCAAAACGCCAGCCTGGACGACTGGCGTCTGTATTGAAAATTAATAGTTTTTTTCTGAAAGCAAGCGCAAAAAACAAAGCTTAGAAAAGCAAGGTTTTACTGCCTGGCGACTAATTGCGCGATTCTGACAATCACATCGCGGGATTTTTCAAGCCCGGTGACTGAGAGAAACTCCAGTGGGCCGTGCGCGTTATGACCGCCATAAAAAACGTTGGGTGTGGGCAAGCCCATAAAACTCAAGCGGCTGCCATCAGTGCCGCCACGGATGGGGATTTCAATCGGTTCAATGCCTTCCGCGCGGTAAGCCTGGCGGGCAAGTTCGACGACTTCAGGGTGTTCTTTGAGCACTTCGCCCATGTTGAAGTACTGGTCCTTGATTTCCAGTTCCAAAACATCGTCGCCATATTTGCTTTGCAGATAGGCGGCTGCGTCGCGCACGATTTGTTTTTTGGCTTCAAACAGGGTTTTGTCGTGGTCGCGGATGATGTAATCGAGTTGCGCGGCTTCGGTTAAGCCGGACATTTGGGTGAGGTGAATGAAACCTTCGCGTTTTTCGGTGTGTTCGGGGCGGTCAAAAAGAGGCATCAAGGATTGAAATTCCATGGCCACTAAGTTCGCGTTGCGCATCACGCCTTTAGCGGTGCCGGGGTGCACGCTGATGCCCTTGAATTTCAGGCGCGCGCTGGCGGCATTGAAACTTTCGTACTCCAACTCGCCTTTTTCGCCACCGTCGATGGTGTAAGCGAAATCCGCGCCAAATTTCTGTACGTCAAAATATGCCACGCCCGCGCCAACTTCTTCGTCGGGTGTAAAGCCGACGCGAATGCGGCCATGTTTGATTTCGGGGTTGGCGATGAGATGGCGCATAGCATCCATGATGGCTGCAATGCCAGCTTTATCGTCCGCGCCAAGTAAGGTGGTGCCATCAGTGACGACGATGCTCTCGCCTTTGTATTTTAATAAGGCGGGGAAAACGTCCGGCGACAAAATGATGTTTTCGGCTTCGTTCAGGATGATGTCTTTGCCATCATAATTCTCAATGACGCGCGCTTTGACGTTCTCGCCGGACGCGTCTGGGCTGGTGTCCATGTGGGCGATGAAGCCAACAACCGGGCAGTCGTGGTCAATGTTGGCAGGCAGGGTAGCTGTTATATAGCCGTATTGGTCGAGTTCAACCTCGCTCATGCCTAATTCCCGCAGTTCTTTTTCCAAGAGACGAGCTAGGTCAAGCTGTTTGGCGGTGCTGGGATAGCTTTCGGCGTCGTGTTGTGATTGTGTGTCAACTTTGGTGTAGCGTAAAAAGCGTTCGAGTAGGGTGGTCATGGTGTCTCCTTTTTCTGTTCCTTTTTTGAATTTTATCATGATGACGGCTTGGCTGGCTTTTCATGAGCAGTTTTGCTGATGTTTGGTAGCGTGATGATGGCGGTGTTTCTTTCCATGCTGGTGGTAAAATTTAAGCATGAATACTAAGACCAGGAAAATTATTGTCGCGATTATTGTGGTGCTGGTGATTGCCTTTTTGGCTTTTGCCTTGCCACGCTTGTTAGGCATGGTAAAGACGAAAGCAACTGTTGAGCCGGATATTTTGTCGGGCCTGGGCGGAAAAGCCAGCTACGAAATTGTGAATATATATCCGCATGATTCTGATTGTTACACTCAGGGTTTGGTGTACGAGAATGGCTTGCTTTATGAAAGTTGTGGCTTGTATGGCAAGTCGCGTTTGCGCGTAGCCAAGCTTGAGGATGGGGAAACGCTGCGCGAGATTAAGATAGCGGATCAATATTTTGCAGAAGGTTTGGCTTTGCTTGACAATCAGCTAACCATGCTGACCTGGCAGGAAGGCACGGCATTTATCTTTCAAAAAGACGATTTTACGCAAACCGGCACGTTTAATTACAGTACGGAAGGCTGGGGGTTAACAACTGATGGCAATGCGTTAATCCTGTCTGATGGTTCAAACACGCTTTACTGGATGGACCCCACAAGTGGATTGGTGGTAAACGAGGTGCATGTTACGCTGGACGGTAACCCGATGAGCATGCTGAATGAGCTGGAATTTGTTAACGGGGAGGTTTTAGCCAACGTTTATTTAACTGACACAATTTTGCGCATTGACTCGGTCAGCGGGGAAGTGTTGACCCAAATTGATTTGTCGGGATTGATGCCTGATGCCAACAAAGCCAAATTGGGCGAAGTGCTTAATGGCATCGCCTGGGATAAAAAGACGGGTCGTTTGTTTGTTACCGGTAAAAACTGGGACGTGCTGTACGAGATTCAGCTTGTGCCGGCAATTCCTTAGGTAGTTTAGAGGTAGATGATCTGTTGCGAGAGCGCGTGAAGGCGGGCATCGCGCAGCGCGGGCAGGGTTTCCAGCAGGTAATTCGGTCCGCTGCCTTCCATGCAGAATGCCATACTCAGGTTGCCACAAACCGCTGCGTGCACAACATCGTAGCTTTCGTGGTAATTGTATAAAAACCCACCATCAAACGCATTCAGACCGCCAGTAGGGTCAGCCAGTCTTATCGGCCAGGCTGGCACGATAAAGCGCCTGTTTCCTTCGCGGTCATAGACCCAGGTGGCGCCATCTTTGGTGTTGATGATGATGTATTCGGGACCGTAACTGGCTAAAACATGGGCGATATCCCATAAATCCATGCTGCGTCCCTGGAATAATTTGAGCGCCTGGTCTTCGCTAAGCATAAAAATGCTTAGGTCGGCGATGAGATTGCGCATATCTTCCCAAAAGCTGACGTTCATGTAGCAATCGGTGGCGCGCATGGACAGGGTTTGAATCATGCCCGCTTTGAGCACAGAAGGCAAAATTTTGTGCGAGACGTAGTCAACGGGGCAGATGTGGGCGGCGTTGGCTTCCAGGTACGGGCGCGGGATGTCTGTTACGCGAAAGGTGTAGGGCAGATAATCGGTTTTGCTGCAATAGCGACGTGTGTCGGCTGCGTAGTTGAGAAGTTCTTGGGGGAAGGGGATTTGCCGTTCTGCGAAATGGGTGAGCGCGTTCTCGTAACTGGTTTTGTTGGGTGGGGTGTAGGCGACAAAAAAGCGTGGATCAAATTTTTCATCTGTTTTGATGATGCCTTGCAGGTCAAACCCCATGATTTCGAAGGGTTTGAGCCAGTCCATAGGGTAATCGGGGTTGACGCGGCTAAGCAAACCGGCTTTGCCACCCCACAATGCCATGCCACTGGCGGTGTAGGGCAGGTTGCCACCGAGCTGATTAACGCGCGCTGAACCATGAAAGGGCAGGATATACTCGCGTTGTAAGCGACCGATAATTAGATTTTGGATGGTTTGGGTTTGGTAAGAGTAAGGCATGGCTGAATTATAAGCGTTAAAGTTATTTTGTGAACTTTGGTTTTAGTGTCATATTCATGACCTTTAAAACAGAAAGACCGCCTTGGTAAACGGTCTTATCTTTGGTGTGAAACGTTTTTTGAGTATGAATGTAGTCTAACTAATCTGCTAAGATTAAGCTAACCACACTTTATACAATGCTTAGTCCTTTTGATCGATGACTTTCTTTGCCTTTACTTCAATCTTGCGGGGTTGGGTTTCGGGTTTCTTGGGCAAGTGGATCGTCAGGACGCCGTTATCCGTATTCGCGGTGATTTGTTCGGGGTCGATTACGCCGGGCATGCTGATAGCGCGGTAGAACGAACCACAGCGGCGTTCACGGATGTGATATTTGCCTTTTTCTTCGTCGACGGTTTCATCAGAAACTTCGCCGCGAATGCTGAGGGTGTTGTCGTCATAGGTAATTTCAATTTTCTCTGGGTCAAAACCGGCAACGCTGGCTTTGATCGTGTATTCCTGATCGGTCTCGATGACATCAAGCGGGAAGCCAGAGGGTAAGGGTTCGCTGTCCAAATCGAACATGCGATCAATCATATTCTCGAGGTTAGAACCTCGTCTCCAGTAAGGGTATCTTGTAATTCTGTAAGCCATTTTTACCTCCAAAAGTTTAGTGTCTTTCAACTGTTATGGTAGGGAAATTGTATAAGAAAAAAGTATGCAAAAAATAAGCGTAAAGTTAACATAACCCCATAACCTGTTATGATGGGCTTCGACTTGGTATAATGTGGACAGATTAATAAAAGAAATTATTACCAGAATGGATTTTGTTTCGGAAACAATACCAGATTACCCCGAAACAATGGAAAGAAAGATATGAAAGATAAAACATTAAGAATCATCCCACTTGGCGGATTGGGCGAAGTGGGTAAAAACATGACCGTTTACGAATATAAAAATCAAATACTTATCGTGGATGCCGGCATGATGTTTCCGGATAACGACATGATCGGCATTGACTACATCATTCCCGATTTCAACTACGTGCGTCAAAACGCGGATAAAGTGGTAGGCATTGTGGTAACACATGGTCACGAAGACCATGTGGGCGCCATCGGGCATCTCTTGGAAGATGTCAACGCGCCCATTTACGCCACACCATTAACTTTGGGCTTGATTCAAAACAAGCTGACGCGCAACTTCAAGAAAGAACCCACAATGATTAAAGTGCACGCCGGAGAAACGGTGCGCATCGGCTCATTTAAGGTCGATTTTTTCCACGTTTCGCACTCTGTGCCGGACGCAGTTGGTTTGGGTATCGATACACCCGCCGGGCTGGTGGTGCACACAGGCGACTACAAATTCGACCATACGCCGGTGGACAACTTCCCCACCGATTACGCCAAGCTGGCGGAGTTCGCGCGACGTGGTGCCATGGCACTTTTGGCGGATTCAACCAACGCGGAACGACCTGGCTGGACGCCCAGCGAGCGGGTTATCGACGCGGCTTTTGACAAGGTTTTTCACGAAGCCAAAGGGCGCATCATCGTGGCGACGTTTGCCTCGCTGATTTCCCGCATGCAACAAGTGATTGACACCGCCGTAAAATACGGGCGCAAGGTCGCGTTTGTGGGCCTGAGCATGACCGAGAACGCGCGCATCGCCAAAGAACTTGGCTACATTCAATATGATGACGAAACCGTTCTGCCCCTTGAAAACGTGTTGAACATGAAAGATGACAAGGTGGTTTTGCTGGTGACGGGTTCACAGGGCGAGCCGACGTCGATACTGGGGCGTCTGGCAAATGGCACCAACCGTCGTTTTGACATCAAAGAAGGCGATACGGTGGTGCTTTCTTCGCATCCTATCCCAGGCAACGAAGAACTTGTTTACCGTGCTATAAACCGCTTGATGGAACGTGGCGCGGATGTCATCTACGAAGCGATTGCGCCGGTGCATGTTTCCGGACATGCCAGCCAGGAAGAAATCAAACTCCTGTTGCATCTTGTTAAGCCGAAATATCTCATCCCTGTTCATGGCGAAACACGCATGCTAAAACAGCACAAAAAGCTGGCGCTTAGCGTGGGTATGGAAGAATCTCAAATTGCCCTGGTAGAAAATGGCAGGGTGATAGAGTTTAAAAATGGCAAGATGAAACTTGGCGAACGTATCCCTGGTGGATATGTCTTTGTGGATGGTACTGGTGTGGGTGACGTTGACCGCGATATCATGCGCGAACGGGAGCTTTTGAGCCAGGATGGTGTGGTTTTGCTAAATCTCATCCTGGACAAGAAAACCGGCGTTTACAAAGATACTGAAATCATCAGCCGTGGGTTTATGTCGCAGGATGAGTCGGTGGATTTGTTTGATAACCTGAAGAAACGTGCGGAAAAACTCGCTCAGTATCCGAGCAGTAACTTGCAAAAGGAACTTCAAAGTGTCGCAAAATCGTTGCTTTTTGATGAAACCCGCCGTCGCCCGCTTATTTTTGTGAACATTTCGCGGGAGTAAGCGTGGGTTTTTGCGAAAACAAGCTCTTAAAACAAGTTTTAATACTGGACATTTTAGAAATATGTTGTAAAATAAAAGTTCGTGTATGAAAGTATAATACGGAGGAAGAATTGGCTAATATTAAGTCTCAAATTAAGCGGAATAAACAAAATCAGGCGCGACGTTTACGCAATCGCGTTTATCGTGGTTCAGCGCGCACTTATTTGCGCAAAGCAATGGCATCGATTAATGCTGAAGACCTTGAAAAGTCAAAAGTTGATGTCGCCCGAGCGATTAAGGCGCTTGACAAAGCAGCTGGCAAAGGTGTTATTCACAAGAACAATGCCGCGCGCCGTAAATCCCGCTTGATGGCACATTACAACAAACTGCAAGCATAATTGACTAAGACTCATTTTGTTGAGTCTATCGTTACGCAGAATGGAGCGAGGTCATCCTCGCTTTTTCCTTTTAAGTGCTTTTGTAATTGGATTATAAGAATTTTGGGAAAACCCGTTTTAAGCGACATGAGATGATATAATTAATATTTGGTGAGAATTTATGATGCCATTTAACGAGCAAAAAGAACTCTTAAAAATTATTGACCAGTTTTGCCTTGAGCAAAACTTGCCTGCAGGCAAAATCGAATTTCGTGATATTCCATTCAGTGGCGAATGGGGCATCGCCGCGCCTTTGTTCCCCCTGGCAGCCGCTGACCCCAACCGAAGTGGTCCCGTGCCACAACATGCCCAAACTTTGGCTGAAAAACTCAAAGACTATGTCGGTCTTCCCGCGGGCTTTTCACGCATTGAAGCGCTAAAGGGTTATCTAAACCTTTATTACGAAACCAGTCAATATGCCAAAAAGGTGATTGATTACGTACACTATGCCGACCACTGCTACGGAATGGCCGAGCCAACGGGCAAAACGGTGATGGTGGAATATTCAAACCCCAACACGCACAAACCTCTCCATGTGGGGCATTTGCGCAATGTTATCCTGGGCAGTTCGGTGTGTAATATCCTTGAGGCCAGTGGCGATAAGGTCATCCGCGCTAATTACATCGGCGATATCGGCTTGCATGTCATCAAATGGATGTGCAATTACGAAATGTATCACGCCGGCCAGGCGCCATCAGCGGACATCATGCGCTGGATGGCAGATCTTTATACGGAGGCGGACCGACGTTTTCATGATGAGCCTGGGTTTGAAGAAGCCTGCCGGGCTTATTTCAATCGCTGGGACGAAGGCGATAAAGATATTGAAGCCCTCTGGCTGAAAACACGCCAGTGGTCAATGGATGGTTTCAAGCAAGTGTATGAATTGCTTGACGCGAAGTTTGACCGCGTTTACTTTGAAAGCGATGTTGAAGAAAGTGGTAAGGTTCTGGTTGAAGACTTGCTCGCGCGGGGCCTGGCTGAAGACGGTCGCCCTGAAAACCCGGTCATTATCGACCTGGATAAAATCCTGGGAACCAAAGAAGAATACCGCGTGGCAGTCATCTTGCGTTCGGATGGCACATCGCTTTATGCCACCAAAGAGTTACCTTTGGCGATTATGAAGTTCGAAGAATACTCCCTGGATCAGTCCATTTATGTCATTGACGTGCGCCAAAGCCTGCACATGAAACAGATGCGCAAGGTGCTTGAACTGATGGGCTATGACTGGGCGGAGAAAATTTACCACCTGGCTTACGAAATTGTGAACCTGCCAGGCAACGTAACGATGTCGTCGCGTGATGGCACGGTGGTCTTGCTGGATGACCTGATTCGCGAAGCGACGGATCGTGCCCTGAGCATCGTGAAAGAGAAAAACCCTGACCTTAGCGCGGAAAGCCAGCACGAGATTGCGGAAATGGTCGCGATAGGCGCGATTAAATACCCGATGATTTCACGGGAAAACACGAAAATCGTGACTTTTGACTGGGAAACTGCCCTAGACTTCAACGGGCAAAGCGCGCCATACATTCAATATGCTTGTGTGCGTGCCAACAGCATCCTGAAACGCGCCGAAGTGAACACGCAATATGGTCAAACACCGACAGCGTCCTTTGACTATGAACTTGACGCAGCTGAAGTGAATCTCATTGAGCTAATCGCGGAATTACCCCTGGAACTCAGCAAGGCCGCCAAGGAGTATAAGCCTTCGCAAATTGCCACCTATGCCTATGACCTTGCCAAAGCGTTCAACGATTTTTACAACCAGTGCCCGGTTTTGAACGCCGAAGACGAAATAAGAACAGCGCGACTGGCGTTAACCAACGCCGCGCGCATCACAATACAAAACGCATTACATTTGTTGGGCATTAAAGCCCCACATGTGATGTAAAAGTTTGTTAGAATAGTAGAGTAAATTAAACCTAAACCTAAAGGAGAAACTATGAGTCGTATACGTACAATCATCATGGGAGCCGCAGGACGCGATTTCCACAACTTCAACACCTTTTATCGTGGCAACGATAAGTACGAGGTGGTTGCTTTCACCGCTACCCAAATTCCGGGTATCGAGGATCGACGCTATCCCGCTGTTTTGGCTGGTGAGCTTTATCCCGAAGGCATTCCTATTCTCGCTGAAGAAGACTTGGCCGAGCTTATCGAAAAATACGAAGTTGACGAAGTCTGTTTCGCTTACAGCGACGTGCCCTATGACTACGTAATGTCCAAAGCTGCTATCGTCAATGCTTTAGGTGCTGATTTCCGCATGCTTGGCACTCGCGAGACCCAGCTTGAGTCCACCAAACCTGTCGTTGCCGTTTGTGCTACCCGCACTGGCTGTGGCAAGAGCCAAACCAGCCGCCGTGTGGTCGCTGATCTGCAAGACCTTGGTTACGAAGTCGTGGCTATCCGCCATCCTATGCCCTATGGTGATTTGGCAAAGCAAGCTGTACAACGCTTTGGCGAACTGGCTGACCTTGAAAAACACGAATGTACCATCGAAGAACGCGAAGAATACGAACCCCATATCGAAAATGGTGTGGTCATTTATTCTGGCGTTGACTACGAAAAAATCCTGCGCGAAGCAGAAAAAGAAGCTGACATCATTGTTTGGGATGGCGGAAACAACGACATGCCTTTCCTTAAACCCGACCTGTTGATCGTCGTTACCGACCCACACCGCGCTGGTGATGAATTAGCTTACTATCCTGCCGAAGTCAACGTACGATCTGCTGACGTTTTCGTCATCAACAAAGTGGATACCGCTGATCCTGAACTGGTCGAATTTGTCCGCCGCAACCTGCTGGATACTAATCCCGAAGCCATTATTGTTGATGCCGCTTCACCCATTTTCGTGGAAGATCCCTTTGCCATCCGTGGCAAACGTGTTTTGGCAATTGACGAAGGTCCGACAATCACCCACGGTGATTTGCCCTACGACTTTGGCTACGTGGCTGCCCAGCGCTACGGTGCCGGCGAAATTGTTGACCCACGACCCTTTGCCGTTGGCGATTTGAAGGAAACTTTTGAAAACTTCCCCCACCTGGCCAACGTTCTGCCTTCAATGGGCTACGGCGAAAAGATGATTCGTGACCTTGAAGCTACCATCGAAGCCTCCGATGTGGATATGGTCGTGAGCGGTACGCCAATCGACTTGAGCCGCGTAATGAAAATCAACAAGCCCTTGGTTCGTGTGACCTACGAATTGCAGGAAATTGGTTTCCCAACCCTGTTTGATGTGCTTGAAGAAGAATTTGGCTGGAAAGACGAAGAAGACGAAGAGTAAATTTCCGTCTTTGAAATGAAGATAAAAAGGGTCGGGTTCTCCCGGCCCTTTTGTTTGATGGGTGTAGATATAAAACTCTATAAAGCATCGGCACGGACTGGTGTTCAAGTAAAAATTAAATTGTTTGCTAAGGCGTCCCGCCGAGCATGCCAAACTGATGCCCACGGCGAGACGCCGGGGCGAGCAACGGAAGAAAAAACGTTGGGCTATAATCTCAGGGCTGATTGTGTTAAACTTATCCTATAGAAAGAAACTAAGGAATAACTATGTTTGTTGATTCAGTTGTAATTTGGGTTGCGTCCGGTAAGGGCGGTGATGGCATTGTGCACATGCGACGTGAAAAATATCGCGCGAAAGGTGGCCCGGATGGCGGTGATGGCGGTCGGGGCGGTGACATCATTTTCGAAGTGCTGCCAACAATGAACACCCTTAATCGTTTCCATTACAACGAGCGTTTTCAGGCTGATTCAGGCAAGCCTGGTGGTCCGAATAACCGCAGTGGAAAAAGTGCGGCTGATTTGACCATTCATGTCCCGCCTGGCACTTTAATCTATAACGACGAAACCACCGAACTGATTGGCGACCTGGTTACGCCGGGTCAGAAACTGATTGTGGCTAAGGGCGGAAGGGGTGGACGCGGTAATCAGCATTTCGCGACCAGTCGCCAGCAAGTGCCCCTGACGGCTGAAAAAGGTGAGCCTGGTGAAGAATTCACGCTAAGACTTGAATTGAAACTCATCGCGGACGTTGGGCTGGTTGGCATGCCAAATGCCGGAAAATCGTCGATTTTGGCGTCCACAACCCGTGCCAAACCCAAGATTGCCAACTATCCTTTCACGACACTCTTTCCAAATTTAGGTGTGGTTGAGCTTGATTTAGACAACACAATGGTGCTGGCAGATATCCCCGGTTTGATTGAAGGCGCGTCTGAAGGGGTGGGTTTGGGCCATGATTTTTTGCGCCACGTACAGCGCACGCGCGTTTTAATCCATGTTTTGGACGGTATGTCGGAAGATCCGCTTCAGGATTTTGAAGTTATCAACAGCGAACTGGAATTTTTCGATGAGCATCTTAGCCGGTCACCGCAAGTTGTCGTCTTGAATAAAATGGACTTGCCCGACGTGCAGGAAAAGTTTGAGTCCATCGCCAAAAACCTGCAGGAACAGGGCATTGAACTGATGCCAGTTTCAGCAGCAACTGGCCTGAACATGAAAGAGCTGATGTGGAAGGCTTATCAGGTACTGCAAGAAACGCCCCTTGAAGAGACGCAAGAAGAATTGCCGGTTTACCGTGCTGATGTAGACCCGCGCGCTTTTGAAATTGAGCAAATCGAAGAGGATACCTGGCTGGTGACGGGTAAGATGGTTGAAAAAGCAGCCGCGATGACGTATTTTGACCAGGTCGGTTCGGTGCGTCGTTTCCAACGCCTGATGGAACGCCTGGGTGTTGAAAAAGCCCTGCGTAATGATGGTATTCAGGAAGGTGATACCGTTGTTGTTGGCGAATGGGAACTGGAGTGGTGGGACTAGTTCTTTACGGAAACTACCGTTTGGAAGCCACAAGTTGTAAAGATTAAGCTGATTGACTTAAAAATGTTCACCGGACAGGTGAGGGGGGCACCCGCCCGGCGAACAAAATAATTATCATTTAACGGTTTTGGAATGTCAAGTAATTTGACATTAAAAGGGCTTGTTTTGGGGAATACTGATGAAAAATTACAGACAACTGTATAAAAATATTTAGTAACAAAAAAGGTCTCATCTACAGGCTAAAATGGATGAGACCTTCTGTGATTAATTGAGCTTTTTTAACACTCACTATGCCCGCAGGTGTAACATTTGCGACAACCTTCTTCGTTGATGAGCGTCGCTTCGCCACATTCGGGGCAGAGTTCGCCAACACGCTGGAAGGGGTTGCCTGGATTGCTGTGGCTTTCAGTTACCTGGGTCTGTGTCATGGGCAAAGCTTCTTGTGGTGGCATGTATATAGGTCGTGGTTCCTGTTCAAAGTGTTCCTGGCAGAGATATTCGTCCAGAGCCTTGGAAATGCCATCAGGCAAGGAACGCACCCGGTTGCTGCCAAAGCCCAGTGAGCGTCCACCGCCGATGTTGCCCAGTTGTTGCATGACGATGCGCAAACGTTCGCGGGGTTGGATGGGCGAGGCGATGCGTAAGATGTAGGAGATAAGGCGACCGATCGCTTCGGAGTGGGCGGCGGTTTCGGAGCCGGCTTTAGAAGTGTTGATGAAGACTTCGAAGGGTTGTCCGCCACCGTTTTCGTTGATGGTTACAAAGGCTTTGCCCAGTGGGGTGCCTATCGAGAAGGTGTAGCCTTGCAAGGCACGTGGGCGGGGTTTTTTGCTGTCTTGCCAGAAGCTGAGTTGCGCGGGCAAGTCTTCGCCATAAAGCAAGGTTTGCTGAACGGCAGGCGTTGCGGGAGCAGCAGCGGGGGCGTCTTTGGCTTCGGATGTGGCTTTGGTTTCCAAAACCACCACGTCGCGCGAGCCGGTGATATAGACGGTAATGCCCTTGCAACCCAGTTCCCAGGCTTGCTTGAAGGCATCGGCAACTTCTTCTTCGGTCGTGCCGGCGGGGAAGTTGATGGTTTTGCTCAGGCTGTTATCCACAAAGCGTTGCAGGGCGGCCTGGGTGTGAATATGTTCGTCAGCGGTGATATCAGCCGAAACAACGAAGACATCGCGGATATGCGCGGGAAGTTCTTCGATATCCTGGCAGTTGCCGTTCTCGAGTACTTTTTCGATGATCTCCGCTTTGCTTTCTTCGGAAAGGTCAGTTTTATCCAGCGCGTTTTGAAAGTGCGGGCTAACGTAGGTAAGCGTGAGTTTTTTACCGCGGTCGTCCACATGGCGCATATAAGCCAGGGCGAAAACGGGTTCGCAGCCATAGCCTTCAATGCCTGCCACGGTACCGATGGTGCCAGTGGGCGCGATGGTGGTTTGGGCGGCGTTGCGAATGCCGTGTTGGCGGATGCCCTGGATGATGTCGTCCCAGTTGATGGCTGGGCGTCCCCAGTCGCTGGTGTAGGGCTTGAGCGGGGTGGGAGCCTGCCATTTGAGATTTTCGGGGTCGTAGATGCTGCCCTTGATAGCAGGGAAAGCGCCTTTTTGTTCAGCCAGTTGAATGCTGGTGAGCATTGAATAATAACGGATGTATTCCATAATTTGCCCACAGAAATCGAGCGCTGCTTCAGAGCCATAGCGCACGCCAGCGTGGTACATCAGGTCGGCCAGGCCCATGATGCCCAGCCCGATGCGGCGCGCGTTCAGCGCTGATTCACGCAGTTCGGGCACAGCCGGTACGTAGGCGTTTTTGTCAACCACGTTATCCAGGAATTTGGTAGCGAGAATGGTGCTTTCTTTGAGCTTTTCCCAGTCGATGCTGCCATTTTCGCCGCAATGTTCAGCAAGGTTGATGGAACCCAAACAACAGTTTTCGTAGGGGCCAAGCCACTGTTCGCCACAGGGGTTGGTGGCTTCAAGATGATAGAGATGTGGCACGGGGTTGTCGCGGTTGGCGGCATCGATAAAAAGCACACCCGGTTCGCCGTTGTGATGGGCTTGTTTGACAAGACTGTCAAAAAGCGCGCGCGCTTTTACGGTTTTGAAAGTTTTAATGGGCAGACCTTGTTCCCTGGCGTCTTCAATGGTGCCGGAGAATTTTTTATAGGATGGGTCGTGCACGTCGGGGAAGACCAGATCCCAGTCCGCGTCGTTTTTAACGGCTTCCATGAATTCATCAGTGATTGCCAGTGAGATATTAAAGTTTGTGATGGCGGTTTCGCTGGTTTTGCAGGTGATGAACTTTTCCACGTCGGGATGGTCAACGCGCAAAATGCCCATATTCGCGCCACGACGTGTGCCACCCTGGGCGATTTCGCCAAAGGCGTTGTCGTAAACCTTCAGGAAGCCCACGGGGCCGGTGGCTTCGCCTGCACTGGAGTTTACCGTGGAGCCACTGGGGCGCAATCGCGAGAAGTTGAAGCCATTGCCACCGCCGGTTTGCTGAATGAGCGCGGCATTGCGCAGGGTGCTAAAGATGCCATCGCTGGCCCTGCCCATATCATCTGAGATAGGCAAAACAAAACAGGCAGCCAGTTGTCCCAGAGGGGTACCGGCGCCGGTGAAGGTGGGCGAGTTCGGAAAGAACGCTTTTGAGACCAGAAGATGGTAAATCTGGATTGCCAGGGCGTGTTTTTCTTCGTCGCTGCTGTCAACGTCAGCGATGTGCCAGGCGACGCGCCAAAACATATCGTCGATTTCTTCAACGGGTTCACCGTCTAAACCGCGTCGCAGGTAGCGTTTTTGGAGAATTTTGATGGAATTCTCGCTGAGTTCAATGGAAGGTAAACCTTCCGGTTTTGGGGGAGTCGGCAGCAAGCCGTGATTGAGTGTGGCTTCGGTCATGATGATACCTCTAATAATTATTCTTCTTCAGATAACAGATGATCTATCTCGTCACGGACGGTGTGCAGGTCATCCATACGTAAGTAAACAATGGCATAACGAATGTAGGCGATGTGGTCCAGTTCTTTAAGCCCTTTTACAGCAAGATCGCCGATAACACGCGAGTTGATTTCGGAGCGACCTCGTTTTTGAAGTTCAGCTTCAATTTGGTCAACGAGTTTTTCAATCATGGTGGCAGTAACCGGACGTTTGGACGAGGCTTTGCGTAAGCCAGCGAGCAGTTTTTCGCGGTCGAAAGTTTCGCGGGTGCCATCGCGTTTGATGATGAGTGGGGTTGTAAGAATAGGGCGTTCGATGGTGCTAAAGCGCTGTCCACAGTTGAGACATTCGCGTCGTCTGCGTATACCACCCTGGGCTTCTTTGTTTGTATCAACGACGCTGCTGTCGTTATGCTGGCAATGTGGACACTTCATAAGAACTCCTGGTAATATCCCTATATGTTAGGGTTGAAAATTAATAGACCCCTACATATGGCGAAATTCATTCTAGCACACGTTAAGAAAGCTTGCAAGTAAAAAATGTAAATTAAAGCTTAAGAAATGGCTTTCTTTAACATTGTCTAAATCCTGCGCGTAGCTTAGCAGTTTCTCGGGGGTGGATATTTGTTTTGCATAAATCCTCTTGTTTTTTGGGTGGTTTAACGGGTGGTAAAGGCATGATTAAGAAATCTTGCAAACATAATAATAAATAAAACTTCTCCTTGAAAACAAACGTGCAAAATCGTCCTTTCTCATCACGGGAAAGGACGATTTGGGAAGCACATTTAGTCTCGCTTATTTACCGCGGTTGGCTTGCTGACGGCGGATGAAAGCGGGGAGGTTGAGGTCAACTTCGCTGGTATAAACGTATTCTTGCTGGGCTTTGGGTTTTGCGGTGTGGGTGGGTTCAGCCTGGTGTTTGTACTCAGAGCGACTTAAGAAGGGACTTTGCTGGCCAACCTGGCCCATTTGGGTGTTTGGGATCAAGAAGGATTCCGCTTGATCCTCGGTCAGCTGGGGGCGGTTGCGATCGAAACCCGTGGCGATAACGGTAATGCGAATTTCGTCGCCCATCTTCTCATCGATAACGGCACCGAAAATGAGGTTGACGTCTTCGCTGGCGGTTTCTTTGATGATTGCCGCAGCCTGGTTGACTTCAAAGAGCGAAAGGTTTGGACCACCGGTAACGTTGAACAAGATACCATGCGCGCCGTTGATGGTGACATCCAAAAGCTGGCTGGAAATGGCCTGTTCGGCAGCGATTCGGGCGCGGTCTTCGCCACTGGCAACACCGACAGCCATCAGCGCGGCGCCACCTTCGGACATAATGGTGCGAACGTCGGCAAAGTCAAGGTTGATTAAGCCCGGAATGGTAATCAGTTCTGAAATACCCTGGATACCCTGACGCAGGACATCATCCGCCATGCGGAAGGCGTCGTTCAGTCCGATGTTTTTGCCTACGATTTGCAAAAGACGATCGTTGGGGATAACAATCAGCGTGTCGGCATGTTCTTTGAGTTTTTGCGCGCCGGTTTCGGCTGATCTGGCACGGTGCGCGCCTTCAAATGCGAAAGGACGGGTAACCACACCGATAGTTAAGGCGCCGATTTCCTTGGCGATTTGTGCCACAACGGGTGCCGCGCCGGTGCCAGTGCCACCACCAAGACCGGCGGTAACAAAGACCATGTCGGCGCCTTTGAGCACTTCGTAAAGTTCTTCGGCTGATTCTTCAGCGGCTGCCTGGCCAACCTCGGGGTTACCACCAGCACCAAGACCACGGGTGGACTTGTCGCCGATGCGAACACGGGTTTGCGCCTGGGATTTGAGCAGCGCCTGGGCGTCGGTATTAATCGCGATAAATTCAATACCGTGGAGTCCTTCGGCAATCATGCGGTTAACGGCGTTACATCCGCCACCACCGACGCCGACGACTTTGATTCGTGCATATGATTCAGTTTGTTTTGCTTCCATTTTTTATTCTCCTCTATAATAAAACCTGTCTAAGGTAAAATTTTGCGTAGCCAACCAAGAAAGCCTTCCGCTTTGGCTTTTTGGGGCTTTGATTCTCCAGATTGTTCGGGCAAAATCTGGTGTGTTTCCGTCATTAAAAGGGCCCATTGCAAGAGTCCAACACTCGTTGCGCAGGCTGGATTGCTGATTTGGTCGGTAAGACCAACAATGTTTTCGGGCTTGCCGATACGGACTGGCAAACCAGTGATGCGGTTGGCAAGTTTTCTGATGCCGGGCATTTCAGCGCCACCGCCGGTGAGTACAATACCAGCAGGCAACATCACGTCGTAGCCCGAGCGTTTGATTTCCTGCTCGACCATTTCCATAATTTCTTCAACGCGGGCTTCAATGATATTAACCAACTCGCGCCGTTCGATTTTTGTGCTCTGTTCGGAGCCAAAGGTAACAATATTAAAAGTCTCTTTTTCGCCGATGTCGTCCAGCACGGCGTGACCGTGTTGTTTTTTGACTTCTTCGGCAACATCCAGGGGCAAGCGCAGGCCCTGGGCAATGTCTGAACTAACGTGATAACCGCCGATTTGCAGGACGTTGGCATACCAAATGTCACCATTGACGTAAATGGCAATATCGGTGGTGCCCCCGCCCAAATCGACCAGGGCGACGCCCAAATTGCGTTCGGTTTCGGAGAGTACGGCTTCACCAGCTGCCAGGGGGTTGAGCACAAAGTCGCTGACGTCGATGCCAGCTTGCGATACACACTGGCGCAAATTGTTAATTGTGGATGATGAGGCGGTGATGATGTGCGTTTCGACTTCCAGCCTGTAACCGTGCATGCCAACCGGTTGGCGAATGCCTTCCTGGCCGTCAATGATAAAACCGCGCTGGATAACATGGATAATTTCGCGGTTATGCGGGATAGCGATAGCCTGGGCAGAATCAAGCGCGCGGAAAACATCTTCCTGGTCAATAACCCGGCCAGAAATACCAACGATGCCTTTGCTGTTGGTGGAACTCACCTGCGCGCCGGCCAGGCTGACAATCGCGCTGTTGATTTCGTAGCCGGAGGTGCGTTCGGCCTTTTCGATGGAGCGGGCAATGGCGTCTGAGGCGGCGTTGATGTCCACAACATTACCGTTGCGAATGCCGTGGCTGGGTTCCACACCCACGCCCAAGACACGCATAGTGGTGCCATTCTCAATACGGGCGACCAGGGTAACTATTTTGCTTGTTCCAACATCTAATCCGACAACAATAGGTTCATCCATAATAAAACTCCTAGCGAAAATACGGAGCGTGCAAAAACTCAAGGCTAATAAGAGTCGGTTGCAAGTTTCTTTCCAAAATCAGCTCCGCTATTTTTTGATATTGCGCCATCTTTAAATCCAAATGTTCGGCACTTCTGCCAAAGTAGACCATCCAACCATAATTTGGGTCTACCCAACCCAAGCCGCGCCTGGCGTCATAGCGCAACTGAGTGCCCTGGGGTTTAAGTTGATTGAGTGCCTGAATAGCCTCAACCAGTCTGGGGTCAACGTTGGGTTCAGGTTCCTTGAAAATTTCTTCTTCTGTTTCCGTCTCTTCAGGTGCGGTCGGTTTTTCCATTTCCACGGGTTTGAATGGGGGTGGCGGGGTGGTGTTGGCGTGCACTTCAATCGGCAAGCTGGCCGCGCCGCGCACTTCAAAGCTGTATCCTTCGTCGTCTATCCAAATTTGACTGGCTTCTGTTTTTTCGGTCGCGTCGACAAACCAAATGATGGAAGGAATGCGTTCCACGACCAGTACGTTTAAATTAGCAGGCAAACTAACCCCGACCTTTACTGTTTTGATATCAGGGAAGTCGCGAATAATGACTTGTTCGATTTTGTCCGGTTCAACTTCAATAATGCGCGTGCCATATGAACTGAGTTTTGAGGCGATTTCAGCATTGCTGACACGGAAGTTACCGCGAATGTTGATTCCGTTGGGGTTGACCTTGAAGTTGTCGCTTTTGAGCATACTGATTACCCCAACCAAAAGCAAAAGTGCTAATATGCCGGAGAAAACGCGCATGCCAACGCTCACGCGGGGCACAGCCGGGAGTCTCAGCTCTTTGCCAGGTGTGCCGGTGGGGATGTAGACTGGCCGGTTACCGCGACTGCTTTCAGCCTGGGGTGTCGCCTGAGTGTCGGTGTATTGCCGTCGGGTAACCACACGCGACGCAGACCTGGCGGCGCGCTGGGTGCTTTCTTGCGGCGCGCGCTCAATAGGCTTGCGTTTGACAGGCTCGATATGTCGCCTGGCGCGGATTTGGTCCGCGCGTGAGAGTTCCTCGGGCTTGCGTGCCATTAGGCTTGTATACTCCTTATCGTTTTATCGCGGTCCGCCTTGCGTTCAAGTGCCAGTGCGATGAGGCGGTCAATCAATTCCGGGTAAGTGATGCCCCCGTGGGCGAGCAGTTTGGGGAACATGCTGATGGGGGTGAACCCGGGAATGGTGTTAATTTCGCTGAAGAAGATTTCTTCGTTGTGTTTGTCAATTAAAAAGTCAACGCGCGCCATTCCCGCGCAATCGATGCCCTGATAAACCTGCAGGGCGATTTCCTGCACGCGTTGGGTTATGGCGTCGGATAAATCCGCGGGAACGAAAGTTCTGGCGATGCCATCAATGTATTTGTCGTCGTAGCTGTAGAATTCATCACCGGGGATAATCTCGCCGGGTGTCGATACGATGGGGTCTGTGTTGCCCAGCACGCTAACTTCAATTTCGCGGGCGTTAATACCCCGTTCAACGAGCACGCGACGGTCGTATTTTGCGGCGATTTCCAGGCCTTTAATCAGTTCCTGGCGGTTTTTGGCTTTGCTGATGCCCACCGATGAGCCAAGATTCGCCGGTTTAACGAAAAGCGGGTAGGGGGCAATCTTTTCAGCTTCCAGCGCCGTGGCTTCCAGGTCGGTTTCGATTTTTTGACGGTTAAAAATCTTGTATTCCAAAACGGGGACGCCGAGATTCGCGACGAGGTCTTTGCAAATGCCTTTATCCATGCCAACTGATGAGCTAAGCAAGCCAGCGCCCACATAGGCTACGTCGAGCATTTCAAAATAGCCTTGAATGGTGCCATCTTCGCCATAGGTGCCATGCAAGATGGGGAAGAAGACGTCAATCGCGCTGATTTTTTGCAGATTTCCGTCCACAAGCTGGTGTAAGACTGTTTTATCGTCGATTTGCATTAAAACGACTTGTTTCAGACTCTCGCAGGACTTGTTTTCGAAGGCCTGGAGTGTGTTTTCACCGGTCAGCCAGTGGCCTTCGCGGGTGATGCCGATTTGCCAGACCTGATATTTGTCGGTATCGATTGCCTGCAGCACCGAGCGCGCGGACATCACCGAGACCTCATGTTCACCGGAGCGACCACCAAATATCAAAGCCAGATTTAAGCGTTTAGAACTCATCGAAATCTCCTATTAACTCGATTTCGGTTTGTAAATCGATTCCAAATTTTTCCTTGACACGCGCCTGACCCATGCGAATGAGCGTGTAAATCTCCTGCGCGGAAGCTTCGCCATCGTTGAGAATGAAGTTGGCATGCTTGTCACTCACGCGTGCTTTGCCGTAAACAAAACCTTTCATGCCAGCCTCTTCAAGCAGACGACCAGCAAAATCGTTGGACGGGTTCTTGAAGGTTGAGCCAAAACTGTGGCCTTTGGGCTGGGCTTGAGCACGTTTGGCGGTGAGAGCGTCGAGCTTTTCAAGCGATTCGCTTGAGTCGACGTGTTCACCGTGGAAAGTCGCGGAAAATATGACCGCATCAACGCCTTCGCGTTTCAATTTGCTTGAGCGATATTGAAAGTCCATATCTTCAACGCTGAGCGTTTGTTCGCCACCATCGCGGGTGATAAGCGTGACGGTATCAAGCTGCGATTGCACATCGCCACCATGCGCGCCAGCATTGCCATAAACCGCGCCACCGACCGTGCCGGGGATGCTGTTGCACCATTCCAGTCCACCCAGTCCCGCGCGGGATGCCATTTGGGCGACGGTGCCCAGTTTCGCGCCGGCTTCAGCATAGAGCAGGGGGGGCGTATGGTCTTTGAAAATCTCAACTTTGTTGCAGCGGTTGATGAGCACGATACCGGGATAGCCTTTATCGCTAACGAGCAGATTTGAGCCACCGCCTAAAATCTTGAAGGGTACATCCAAAGACCAAAGTGATTTCACCGCGTGGCGTAATTCGTCCAAAGTGTTGATAACAATCAATCCGGCAGCGGGTCCACCGACCTTAATGCTTGTATATTTGGCAAGTTCTTCGCCACGTTGCAGTTTCGCGCCGAAGAGAGCTTCAAGTTTGCGCATGGGCAAGCTGGGTTGAAGGGTTTCTGAATTATTTTCTTCTAATAACGCCTGTAATTTCGCGCTGAACTGGGGACCCTTGCCAGCTGAGAAAACAATAATCAAATCATTGTGCTGAATGAGTTCGTAAATGAGCGCGGTGGCTTCATCCTGATCGGGCAGGTAAAGGGCTTTGCCATCTTCAAGCGCGTCAACGATGACCTGGGGCGTGTAACCTTCGTCCACTTCGCGGGCAGCGTAGATTTCCATGATGATTGCCTGATCTGCCAGCTTGAGCGCGTCGATATAATCTTTTTGCAAGCTTTGCGTGCGACTAAAAGTATGGGGTTCCCAAACTGCCCAGATTTTGCGGTCGGGATAAGCGTTGCGTACCGCCTCAAGCGTGTAACGGAGTTGTGTGGGGTGGTGACCGTAGTCGTTGATGAGCGTAACGCCGTCTTTTTCGTAAACAAGGTCCCAGCGCCGTTCGGTACCGCTGAAGTCGGCCAGGCTTTCGCAGGCTAACTGAGGATTGATGCCCAGGATGTGCAAACAGGCCAAAATCGCGGTGGCGTTGAGCGCGTTGTGTTTTCCAGGCAGGCTGGGGGTAAAGGGGCCACTGAGTTGGGGCACACCGCCACGCTTGCTGGTCAGGACAAATTCGTTTGAAGCATGGCTGGGGTCAAGGAACAGCGCGGTGTAATCGCAGTTTTCGTCCAAACCGTAGGTAAGTACCTGGATGTGGTCAAAACTGTTGTTGGCAAGAAGATGTTTTACACCAGGGTCTTCGGCGCAGAGTAAAGCGACGCCACCGGCTTTGGTTTTGTTCAGGAAGTCCACATAAGCCTGTTCGTAAATTTCAGGTGTGGTAAAGCAGTCGGGGTGGTCATATTCGATGTTGGTAATCACGCTGATTTGCGGTGCCAGTCCCAGGAACATGTAGTCATATTCATCGGCTTCGATGACAAAGAGCCCGCCATGGCCGGCATGGGCGTTGGTGCCCAGTTTCTTGATTTCGGAACCGAGAATGAAACTCGGATCTTGGCCAAGATTGCTTAGCATTTCGATGAGCATGGCGGTGGTTGTGGTTTTGCCATGCGTGCCGGCGATGGCGATGGTATCTTTGCCCGCGGTGATTTCGGGCAGGAAGTCGGAGCGTTTGAGCACGGGAATGCCTGCCGCTTTGCCGGCGAGAACTTCGGGGTCTTCGTCGCGAATGGCGGAAGAACGCACGATGACGTCGGCCTGTGTGGCAAGGTCGGGATGGCTGCCAACGCGCGCGTCAGCGCCTTTGGCGCGGACAAGGTCAAAGTATGACGAGCGGTTTTTGTCGCTGCCGGTCACTTTGTAGCCTTTTTCAAGTAAAAAGATGGCAATCGCGCTCATGCCTGTTCCACCGATGCCGATCAGATGCACTGTTCTCATGCCGCGCCTGCCATTTCGTAAAGTAGTTCGGCGATGTTTTCGGCCGCGTTGGGATGGGTTAGCGAGCGCATGGCGTTGGACATGCGGGCGAGTTTGCCAGGGTTTTGCATCAGGTTTTCAATGGTTTCGTGGAGTTCAGCCATCAGGCGTGAATCTTCCAGCAGAATGGCGGCGTCGCGGTCTACCAGATAGTCAGCGTTGACTTTTTGGTACTGCCAGGCGTAGGGGTATGGTACTAAAATGGCTGGCAGAGCGAAGTAGGGATACTCGCCCAAGGCACTCGCGCCAGCGCGTGAGACGACCAAATCAGCGGCTGCCATCGCGGCACCGACTTCGTGCAGATAGGGGAAGGCCTGATAGCGCGCGCCAAGCGATTCGGTGGCCTTGCTGACTTTTTCCCAGTCGAGATGCCCAACAAGATGGATGACCTGGTACTTTTCGACCAGTTTATCGGCAATGCTGATGACGGCTTTATTAATCGAACGTGCGCCAGTGCTGCCACCCATGAACAAAATGGTGGGCAAATCGGGACTAAAGTGGAAGTATTCCAAACCTTCGGGCTTGGTCCATTGCTTGAGTTCATCGCGCAAGGGATAGCCGGTAACAACGAGTTTATCGGAAGACTTATAGAACATTTTGGTATCCTCCGTGGTAATTGCGATTTTTTTGGCAAAGCGACCGAGCGTTTTTAGCGCCAAACCGGGTTCGATGTCGGGCACATAAAGCAAAGACGGCACGTGACGTCCGGCTAATGCCATAGGCACTGCCACGAACCCGCCGGTGAAGAGCAAAACGTCGGGTTTGAAGCGTTTCAATATCGCTTTTGAGTCTCGGTAGCCTTTCCATAGTTTTAGTAGGTTTCCAGGCAGTTTTTTAATGGACACACCATGCACGCCAGCGGCGCGAATGCCTTCAAAGGGAATGCCAGCGCGTTGCACCAAATTAGCTTCGATGCCGTCGGCTGTGCCAACCCAGAGAATGTCGTGACCAGCTTTATTCAGTATCTCGGTAACGGTTAGGGCGGGATACACTCCGCCGCCAGTCCCGCCCGCGCAAATCAACAGCCGCACTGCCTGAACTCCTTTCCTGATTTATTTTTGCGGCACTCTGACGCGAAACGTTCATCACAATGCCGATGGCAAATAGGGTGGTGACCATGCTTGAGCCACCCGCGCTGATGAAGGGCAAAGCGTTTCCTGCCATGGGGAAAAGCCCAACAATAACCGCGATATTCATCAGTGCTTCCAAAACAATCCATCCGATTAGTCCGAATGATAAAAGTTTGCCTAAATTGTCCGGCGCGTTTTTAGCGATAACGTAACCACGCCAGAGCAAAAGAACAAACAAGATAATGACGAAAAATGAGCCGAAAACGCCGGTTTCTTCAGCGATAACGGCAAAGATACTGTCGGTATGGGGCAGGGGCAGGCCGGTGAATTTGGTATCGGCATTGCCAAGTCCAACCCCGAAGAAGCGTCCTTTGATGACGGCTTCGAAGGTGCGTCGGATGTGATAGGAGCCTTTAACAGGGTTTTGAATACCACTGAGATATTGACTGATTCGCGCTCGTCCCGTGGGTAAAATGTTGACCGCCAAAAGACCAAGACCAAGACCACCAGCCAAAGACAACATAATTTGACGCAAATCTCCACCGCCAATGAAGAACATGATAATGCCCAAGATGCCAATAGTAGCAGCAGCGCTGATATCAGGTTGAAAAATAATCAAGGCGGCGACCAAGCCTACAATAGCGACGAGTGGAATGAGACCATCTTTGAAGCTACCCAAGGTTTCGCGTCGATTGTTGAGCCAAACCGCAAGATACAAAATGGTAGCCATTTTTGCCAATTCCGTTGGCTGCCCTGAGCCATCAAACAATGTTCGGGTAGCATCAGATTTCACGCGGCTAACAATCAAAACTGCAATGAGCAGAATGAGAACACCTATCATCATAATGACCACTACTTTTGAGTAAAAGTGATAATCAGTCAAACTCGCTATTAAACAAATCACTAGACCTATTCCAACCCAAATAAGCTGGCGGTTGAAAATATGTGTTGGTGCTTTTCCAGCACGTAATGAGGCGTCCCAGCTTGAAGAATAGACCATCAGCAAGCCAAAAACGACCAAACAGGCAACGATGATTAACAAGGGCACATCGATGCCAAGGCGTTTTACGCCGACTGGTTTTGCCTGGGCTTGAACTTGGGTACTCATAACTCACTTATCCATTTCGCGTAGCAGTTGCCACGTTCTTCAAAGTCAATAAAAGCGTCATAACTGGTGCCACCGGGAGAGAGCAGAACGATGTCGCCGGCTTCAGCCTTTTCCGCAGCGATTTTGACCGCATTTTGAAGGGTTCCAGCCTGGCTGAGCGACAAATAGTTGGCTGGTTTTTTGCCACGACCAAGGATTTCTGCAATCATCGGGCTGGCTTCGCCAAACAAAATGATGTGTTTGGCTCTTTGACTGGCAAAGGCGAGCAAGTCTTCCCAGGGCAGGTTTTTATCGCGACCACCCAAAAGCAGAATGATGGGTTCGTCAAAAGATTTCAACGCGGCAAGGGAGCGTTCGGGTGTGGTGGCGATGGAGTCGTCATACCACTTTACGTCATTGCGCGTCGCGACGAGTTGCAACCGGTGCGAAACGCCTTCAAATTCTTCGATGGCGGTCTGAATAGCCGGCAGGGCGATGGTCGCGCCAGCGGCAATGGCACAGGCTGCCAAAACATTTTGCAGGTTGTGTTCACCGCGTAAAGGAATCCACTCGATGGGCAACATTTTCATGCGTTCGCGGGCAATCTGAAGCATGATGTTTCCGTTTTCAACGTAGGTGCCATGTTCATTTCTGCCAGGTTGTTTGTAACCAAAGCTGATTAGGTCGCCGTGGAGTTCGTCGCGTAAGTCCCAGGAACCTTTGTCATCACGGTTGAGAATGGCAAGGTCAGCTTGCTTTTGAAATTTCAGGATGCGCGCTTTGGCGGCGGTATATGCGCCCAGGGTGCCATGTCGGTCAAGGTGGTTGGGGGTGATGTTTAGCACGGCAGCGACGTGGGGGGAGCGGGTCATCAGTTCGAGCTGGAAGCTGGAAAGTTCCATAATGGCCAGGTCATCTTCGTGCATCTCGTCAACATTGTTGATGAGCGGGTAGCCGATATTGCCACCGGTCCAGGCGCGGTTTTTATGGGTCTTCATGGCGAAGAACTGTTCCGCCATTTTGCCAAGCAAGGTAGTCGTGGTTGTTTTTCCAGCGGAACCGGTGATGCCGATGACCGTGCAGGGGCAGTTTTCAAGGAATATCTGCGAATCGTTGCTTAGCTTGATGCGTCGCTTGCGGGCTTCTCGGATGATGGGAATATCCAAAGGCACGCCACCGGAAACGCAGACAAGGTCAACGCCATCAAGAAGTTCGAGCGGATGCGCGCCAAAGTGGGTTTTCACCTGGGTGTCTGCCAGGCTTTGTTTGGCGTCAGTCAGTTCTGCTTCAGGGCGCGCGTCGGTTAAAGTTACTCTGGCACCATGTTTATCGAGATAACGCGATGCTGCCAGTCCTTGTCGGGCCGCGCCAATAATCAGAATGTTTTTTGAGTCGTATTTTTTCATCGTTTATCCAATAAATGTCATGCTTAGGCCAATCATTGCGCCAATCAGTTCTATGAGCCAAAATCGCATTACGATTTGGCTTTCTTCCCAGCCAATCATCTCAAAGTGATGGTGAATAGGTGTTTTCTTGAAAACCCGGCGTCCGCCTGTGGCTTTGAAGTAAATCACCTGAATGACGACCGAGAGCATCTCCGCAGTAGGAATGATGGCGATTAGGGGGAGCCAGAGCCACTGGCCGGTCATCAAAGCGACGACCGCCAGCGTGGCGCCCAATGCCTGGGAGCCGGTATCGCCCATAAAGAGTTGCGCGGGCTTGACGTTGAACCACAAAAAGCCTGCCAAAGCGCCAACGATACAAAAACAAAATCGTGCCAGGTAGATTTGCCCCTGAGTCATGGCGACGATGCCATAAATGCCAAACGCGGTCAGTGAAATCATGCCGGCTAAACCGTCGATGCCATCGGTAAAGTTGACGGCATTTGCCATGGCAACAATAATAAAAGCAGCGATAATGACATAAGGCCATCCGATGGTAATATAGCCACCGGTGACGGGCCAAATCATTTCAGGGACACGCAATTGATAGCGCAGCATATAGGCGATAACCAGCGCGACAATAATTTGCAAGATCAGCTTCACTTTGCTGGACATACCAATACCGCGTCGGGGACCACGGATGCCTTCCCAGTCGTCAATCGCGCCAATAATCGCGAAACCCCACATACAGGCCAGGGGGACTAAGATCGACATACCAAATACGCGTGAACCAAATAGCGTTACCGCGTTTAAAATGACGGTTAACAAGGTAACCGGCAGAATAAACATCAAGCCACCCATGGTGGGAACGTTCATTTTTTCACGGTGCGATTCAGGCAGGTCGTCAACACGTATGATTTTGCCCACTTTCCAGTGTTTGAGCAGGCGAATGAAAGGATCGCCCCAAATAACTGTTAACAAGAAGGCAATGCCACTGACTGCAATCGCGATTGTGGTATTTTCCATTAATGGACCTCCTCCAAAGCTGAGACGATTCTCTCAAGATGCATACTGTGTGAACTTTTGACGAGCACAATATCGCCCTGGCTTAAGCGTGGTTTCAAGTAGGCGATGGCTTCATCGGTGTTTTCGAACCAACGCAGGTTTTCAGGCTTAAATTCGGTTTCAAGGACAGCATCGCGCGTGATTTGACTGCGTGTGCCAATCAGAACGATTTCATCAGCGATTTCTGACGCGCGCAAGCCAACGCGGCGGTGTCCTTCGCGTTCGTACTGGCCAAGTTCAAGCATATCGCCCAGTACGGCAACCTTGCGTCCGTCGATGTCGCCAAGCAAGTTGAGCGCGGCAAGGGTTGAATCAGGTGAGGCGTTGTAGGTGTCGTCGATGATGAGCGCGCCGGAAGGCGTTTTGACGGTAATGACGCGTACCTGTTCTCGACTGCTTTTGAAGGCGTGAAAAATCCAGTCCCAGCTGATGCCCAGGTTGAGCGCCACAGCGCAGGCGCGCAAGATGGTATAGACGGAATGGCGTCCGATGAGTGGAGCGGTGAGATAGTAAGATTCGCCCTGATGGTGCAGTTGGCAGCGGATGCCGTTCAGCCCACGGCTTTCAATTTTGTCAGCCCAAAGGTCAGCGCGGGGATCAAGTCCGTAGTAGAAAACGCGGGCATGGGTTTTTGAAGCCATTTCGCGGACAAAATCATCGTCATAATTCAAAATTGCCAGGCCCTTTGGGGCTTCGGGCAGTTCTTCGAGCAATTCAGCTTTTCCTTCCGCGATGGCTTCAATTGAGCCAGCGCGTTCGGCATGCACGGTGCCAATATTCGTGAGTACACCGATATTAGGATGCGCGATATCGCAAAGGAGTTTGATTTCGCCCGCGACATAAAAGCCCATCTCGAGCACGGCGATTTCATGTTCATGGGTCAGGCTTAGCAGGGTTAAGGGCAAGCCGATTTCATTGTTGTAGTTGCCAGGGTTTTTGAGCGTGCGCATGCGATGCGAGAGCACGCTGGCAATCAAATCTTTGCTGGAAGATTTGCCCACACTGCCGGTGATGCCGACGACGGGGATATCGAACTGTTCCCGCCAGTAAGTGGCGATGGTTTGTAAGGCAAGAATTGAATCTGGCACCAGCAAACTATAAGGTGCTTCGGTGGGGATAATCGCATTCGGGTCAGCGATGTCAATCACTGGGTAATCCGATTCGATGGCGTGGTCAATAATCGCCATATAAGCGCCATTATTGAATGCGTTATCAACGTAAAAGTGTCCGTCAGTAACTTCACCCTTAATGGCGATAAACAGCGAGCCATCTTCGCAGCGACGTGAATCAATACAGCCACCGTAAACGGGAATATCCGCTTCAACGGTCTGAATGGGCGATTTGAGTGCCTTTAAGATGTGGGAAATACTTAATACACTCATTTTTACTCTCCTGCTTCCATGACCTGCCGGTCTGGCTGGTTCATAAGACGGATGCTGTCAGGGGGGATGTCCATCAAGACAACCAGCTTTTCAACCACTTTTGAGAAAATCGGAGCGGCAATTTGACTGCCCCAAATATCGCGTGTGGGTTCCTGCATCCACACGTAAATAACAACTTGCGGGTCTTCTGAAGGACCCCAGCCAACAAACGACGCGTTGGTAAGCGGGTTGGTGTAACCGTATTCGGTAGGAATTTGACCGGTACCGGTTTTGCCGGCGAAGGTGTAACCATCGATATAGGCGTTTTCGTACGATTCGTCCATCAGGGTTTCGGTGAGCATGGCGGTCACCTGACGCGCGGTCTCGGCACTCACGGGCGTGCCTGCCAAAACCGGCTCAACTTCATAACGTCTACCGTCGATGATGACCGCTTTTACCACGTGGGGAACGTACATTTTACCTTCGTTGGCCAGCGCGCCAACGGTCATCGCCATTTGGATAGGCGTAACGGAAATACCCTGTCCGAAGGCGTTTGTAGCCAGGTCGATTTCGTACCAGTTGCTGTCACCGGGCAGTTTCAGGGGCCAGTGGGTTTCGCCACCCAGGTCGATGCCGGTATTGCGGTCGAAACCGAAGGCTTTCAGGTAGCGGTAGAAGTTATCAGGACCGATTTCTTCAGCCATCCATGCCAGGCAAGTGTTGAGCGACCAGCGCATGCAATCGGTCATGTCTACGTCGCCATAAGCACCGTAGTCCCAGTTGCGAATTTCAACGCCACCGATTTCGTAAGCGCCATCATCTGAATAAACGGTGTCCATTTCAATAGCACCGGTATCCAGGGCGATGGCAACAGTGATGGCTTTGAAAACCGAACCGGGTTCATAAGTTTTACTGATGGTTGGGTTGAAAGGTTCGGGATTTGGGAATAATTCACCGTAATTCCAGTACTCGTTCGGGTCAAGGCGCGGGGTGTTGGCCATGGCGATAATTTCGCCATTTTTGGGGTTGTAGATGAGAATTGTGCCGCCCTTGGCGCCAGACCACTCGATGGCTTCGTCAAGTTCTTGTTCCGCCATGGCCTGAATTTCGCGGTTGAAGGTGAGTTCAATGTCGGCACCGGCCGGGATTTCATCAAGCATGGAAAGCTTTTGCGGGTCAAACGCGGTGTAAACCATTTGGGGTGTGCCGGCTAACAGGGTGTTATAAGTTTCTTCAACGCCGAAGTAACCCATCCCCTGGGTGCGGTCGAGATATTTATAGAAGCCGAGTATATTTGAGCCGGTGGTGCCTTCGGGATAGCTGCGTTTGTTGTGGGCAGTCCACATGAGTCCATTGAGTCTGGGGCGGACTTGATTGCGTCCCAGTTCCATGTTTTTGTATTCTTCGATTAAAGCTTCAAATTCCAGGATTTTATCTGGGCTGACAAAGCCGTCCAGCTGAATGTAGAACGGATTGCCATTACCCGGTTCAATCATGGCGTATGCCAGGACTTTGTCGTAATCCATGCCGAGGATTTCGGAAACAGCAGAGGCAATGGTTTCTTCCTGTCCGTTCAGGATGGCGTTCAGGTCAAGTCCGACTTCGTAAGTGGTCTCGTTGCCGGCTAACAAGCGTCCTTTGGCGTCATAAATATTGCCACGGTTGGGGTAAACCAGGCGGGTAACACCCTGGTAGGCTTTGCTGTCATCAAGGATTTGCTGAGCGACATCCATGTTTTGAATGCGAATAAACTGCACGCAAATCGCGACCGCGATGAGGGTCGCTAAAATGCAAATCGTTAAGATGCGTCCGTGACCATTTTGCGCGTTCATGGTGTGACCTCGTCGATAATTGAAGGCTGCGGAGAAACCGTCCAGATTTTTTCGCGCAACCAGTCCCAAAGTGAACTGGTGTACTCCGGTAAGAGTTTGGCTTTTGGCGCAGTTACTGGCGCTGGCTGATTTCCACTGCCTTTGCGAATGTCAGGGCTGTAACCGGGCACTTCCAGGTAAATGGTGGTATGGGGGTCAAGGATTCGCATGTTCAAATCACTAATGCGTTCGTTAAGCGCGTGCGACGATGAAACTTGTGCCAGGCGCGTGCGCAGGTTGTTTATTTCGAGATTCAGCGTGGTGGCTTGCATTTCAAGTTCCTGAATGCGTCGGCCAGCTGCCGCTGCACGTCCGCTGATGGAAAGGTAGAGCCCAGCGATGGTGGCAACAATCACCAAGACCAGCATGAACGCGCCGATGACTTGCATCTGGCGACGCCAAGGGCTTTGCTTATAGGCTTGTGATGGTGTTGTTGTCGTATTCATACCTTTTAATATTGCAAATACTATGCCTTTTATAGTTTCTCCGCGACGCGCAGTTTGGCACTGCGGGATCGTGGGTTGGTGTGCAGTTCGTCCTCGCTGGCGGTGATGGGCCGCTTGGTGAGGACTTTGACGGTGGCTTGGTGTCCACAGTCGCAAATCAACTTTTCTGGCGGGCAGATGCAATCGAGACTCGCCTGACGAAAGACATTTTTGATGATGCGGTCTTCAAGCGAATGAAAACTGATGATCGCGATACGCCCTTTTGTTTTTAAGAGTTCAATCAGGCTTGGAACGGCCTGGCTAATAACATTGAGTTCGTCGTTCACCGCGATGCGCAAGGCCTGAAAGGTGCGTGTGGCTTGATCTTGCTGTTCGCGGGTTTTCCCAACTGCTTTTCTGGCGACTTCGGCGAGTTCGAAAGTGGTGTAAAGCGGTCTGGCTTCAACAATCGCTTTAGCGATGCGTCTGGAAAACTTCTCTTCGCCATACTCCCAAAGGATTTGGGCTAAGTCGCTTTCGCTAAGATTGTTCACCAAATCAGCTGCGGATTGCCCCTGGTGTGGGTCAAAGCGCATGTCCAGTGGGGCGTCGTAGCGAAACGAGAAACCACGTTCGGCCTGATCCAGCTGCATGGAAGAAACACCCAAATCCATCAGGATGCCGTCCACGCTGTCCCAGCCTTCTGCTTTGAGCACTTCTGTTGCCTGAAGGTATGAGGCTTGAATGACCCTGGCACGTTTGCCAAAGGGTGCGAGTCTTGCCTGGCTTAGCGCGATAGCGGTTGAATCTAAATCCAAAGCGATGAGTTCGCTGTCGGTTGAGCTTTCGCGTAAAAGACCTTCAGAGTGACCACCGGCACCGGCAGTGCAGTCCAAAAAGCGTTTAGCGTGCTTCGCAGTTAGGTATTGAATTGTCTCTTGGTAAAGTACCGGGCGGTGCGGAGCTTCTTGCCCATGCACCGCGTTCATTAATTTCCTCTAGTCGATATGTCAAAGGCGACCCAGCGGTCTTGGTTGGCTTCGGGGTCTGCAAACACTTCTTCTTTTGCAGCCAATCTGTCGGGAGACCAAACCTCAAAACTATCTCCAACGCCAACGATGACAACTTGATCCTCAATTCCGGCAAACTTCCGCAAGAAAGACGGAATGAGAATACGGCCAGCCGTGTCATAAGCCAGTTCAGCAGTGTAGCCAAGGATTTCGCGTTTGAAGGAACGCACCCCAGGATCGGTAAGCGATTTGCTGCTTACGGTTTGAGCTATAATTTCAAAGGCGGGTTTAGGATAAGCCATCAGGTTTCCGTCCAGGCCTTTGGTGATGAACACAACATTGCCGGGGGTTTGGTCCCGGTAAATTGATGGCACGGTCATGCGACCTTTAGCATCAATATTGTGTTCGTATCTACCGTAAAACATTTGTTCTAATCCCTTTTTAATGGCCGAAGCGCCGGGTTTCCAGCGCTTTCACTACATGCGTGACACTTTGTGACACTTTATGACAAATTTTCCCACATTATAGACCCTAAACCACAAAAAAGCAAGGGTTTTAAGGGATTAATTTGCCAAAATGGGCATGATTTTCCTGTTTCTCTCGAGATTTGTTTGTTCTGGTTTTGGGAATTCATTTTTCTGATGGGATTGCGTGACACCAAAGCTACAATTCCAGCAAAGTTCTGGGAGATAATGCGTTATAATCGGGGTGATGAACAATCCGCAGATTTTGAACGACCGATATCAGCTGAATGCCAAACTTGGCAGTGGTGGTATGGCGCACGTTTACCGCGCGATGGACCTCATGCTCCAGCGCAATGTGGCGGTCAAAGTCCTGAAAGAAGACTACTCAGCTGACCTTGCTTTCAGGGAGCGTTTCCGTCAGGAAGCACGTTCGGCTGCCAACCTTTCGCATCCCAACATTGTCACCGTGCATGATTTTGGTTTGGACCAGGGGCACTTGTTCATCGTTATGGAATATATCCCCGGCACGGACTTAAAATCGCTGATAAAAGAGCGTGGGCGTCTGAGTGTGACCGAATCCCTGGAGCTGATGATCCAGGCTTGTCAGGGCGTGGGATACGCGCACCGGGCGGGTTTGGTGCATTGTGACATCAAACCGCATAACTTTTTGGTGACGCCGGATATGCTGGTCAAAGTGACCGATTTTGGCATCGCGCGGGCACTTTCGACGATTTCAAAAGACGAGAAAAACGACGTGGTTTGGGGGTCGCCGCATTATTTCGCGCCGGAGCAAGCCAGTGGTTTGCCACCGATGCCTGCTTCGGACGTTTATTCTTTGGGCGTTATTTTTTACGAACTGCTGACGGGCAAGCTGGTGTTTGACGGGCAGGACTCTGCCGAACTCTCGCGTATGCATCGCACAGAGGCACCTGTCCCACCGACCGTCCACAACCCGGATATCCCCGAACAACTTGAAGCTATTATCCTAAAGGTGCTTTCGAAGGAACCCAGCGCGCGCTACCGCACAGCAGACCAGCTGGGACGGCTTTTGCAAGGTTTTTACGAAACGCAGTTGCGTGGCGCTTCCAGTACCTTGCTTTCGGGACCGGCAGCGCTTGGTGTTACTGGCGTTGGGCCTGTTCCGGTAACATCCAGCCCTGTTGTTCAGGCGCCGATTGAAACACCTGCCGTAAGTACCCCGCAAACTTATTCACAGAATGTGGCTGAAGCTGTTGCTGAGCCAGTCAGGGAGAAAGAACCGGCTGAGCCAGTGGACTGGCTGACCTGGCTTTTGGGTATTGTGGCGTTTATCTTTTTGATAGGGCTGGTGCCGTTTTGGTTTTACATTTATAGCATGATAGGGCGATAGACTTATGCAATTTCGAATTTCACCATCAATACTTTCTGCTGATTTAAGCAATTTGGGCGAAGAAATCCGAGCCTGTGAAAAAGCCGGGGCGGATGCTATCCACATTGACGTGATGGACGGCGTCTATGTGCCGAACATCACTTTTGGGCCAAATATCGTTGCCACTTGCCGGCAAATAACGACTTTGCCTTTGGACGTGCATCTGATGATTGTTGAGCCGGAAAAACACATCGCGGAATTTGTCGCCAAAGGCGCGGATATCGTTACTGTGCATTATGAAACCTGTCCGCATATTCACCGTACCTTGCAGCAAATCAAACAATCAGGCGCGAAGGCGGGCTTAAGCTTAAATCCAGGAACGCCTGTTGAGCCTTTGGCACTCTTGGCGCAGGATCTGGATTTAGTCTTGATTATGTCGGTAAACCCGGGCTTTGGCGGGCAAAAGTTTATCCCGGTGTCGCTTGAAAAAATACGCCAGGCGCGGGAAATTCTTGACCGGGTTGGATCCAAAGCAGATTTGCAGGTGGACGGTGGCATTGATGCATCGACGGTCCTTGCAGCATATGAAGCCGGCGCGCGCAATTTTGTGGCGGGCACTGCTGTTTTCAAACATCCCAAAGGTATTTCGGGAGGAATTCAAGCTTTAAAAGACGTTTTAAACGCGTAAAAGGATAGTGGGGCTTAAAAGCAAAAAAGCCGCAAACGCGACTTTTTACGCTTTACTGTGTTATAAACCTAGTTGTACGCTTTGGACAAGGTTTTGATGCAGCGGGTACAAAGCACGCGGCGAACCTTCTTGTTGCCTTCCCTTAGCGTGACCCGTTGTAAATTAGGACGAAACTGACGTTTTGTCGCAACGAGTGAGTGACTGCGATTATGACCGAAAGTGGTTGTTTTACCACATTGAGAGCACTTTGCCATTTTATTACCTTTCTTGCGTTATAATTTCTAGCGTGAAGGTGGTAAACGCCGCACGCAAATAATAATGATAACAGATAGAATAAAAAGAATCAAGTATTACATGGAAGTGAGGCACGAAAGATGACAAGTCGGGAGAACCCAATGGGCAAAATTTATATTTTGCCAAAGGCTATAAAAACAGTAGTACGTGATGCCGCGTTGCAATCCTATGGCGTTATAGGCCTTGCGCCGGGCAATGTCAGGCAATCATTTGTAAAAATGTTTAATGAAGAAGGTGATTATGGTATTTCCATAGCTTCTGATGAGCGTGGTCTGGAAATTACCATCAACCTTATCGTTGAGTATGGACTTCGCATTAAAAGCGTGACCGATTCGGTGGCTGAAAGTGTGAAGTTCCATGTGGAAAAAACAATGGGAATACCTGTCACGCGCGTTAATATTCACGTTCGTGGTATGCGTATTAGTGATGAAGATTAAATTTTATTTGTTCGTAGGAGTCTTATGAAGTCATTTTCAACCACCTTACCAAGCGAGGCAGACCGCCATCGGCTATTGAAATCACCCCTGACAGGAGAGGGACTAATCTTACTTTTCGAAGCTGGATTAGTCTGGCTAACGACCAATCAGGAATATGTGAACGCGCTAAATGTTTTCCCGGTACCCGATGGCGATACCGGCACAAATATGGTGCTTACCATGCAAGCAGGCTTTGCGGAAGCAGATTCCAAGCGGTCCAAACATGCCGGTGATATGGCCAAAACTTTTGCGCACGGTGCGTTGATGGGCGCGCGAGGTAACTCAGGTGTTATTTTGTCACAAATTTGGCGTGGTTTTTCACGCGCGCTGGAAGGACATGCCACGGTGGATGCCGCTTTGCTGGTAAAAGCCCTGCAGGGTGCGCGCGACACTGCTTATCGGGGCGTTGTTCGCCCGGTTGAAGGCACCATTTTGACTGTCCTAAAAGATATGACCACAGCTGCTGAGGGTGCCATTAAAACCAACAGCGCCTTGAGTGAAGTTTTGGTCATTTTGGTCGAAGCCGCTGATGTCAGTGTAAAGAATACGCCAAACTTATTACCCCAACTCAAAGACGCTGGTGTGGTTGATGCCGGTGGTATGGGCCTGTTCTACATCTTTGAAGGCATGTTGCGCTTGCTTCAGGGTCAGTCGCTGGATACGCCTGCAACGAATGTGCTTTCCTTGGCGCAGTTCGATTTATCGCATGCCATGGAGCAAGTTGAAGAAGGGCAAGACTACGAGGTTGTGATTGACTTTGAGCCTAATAAAAACTTTTTGCTTGAGCAGTACTATCAGGGACTGGAAGATATCGGCGTGAGTATTCAGGTCGGTGAAGGCGAAGGCATTTATCGCATGCACATCCACACTGAACTGGCACGACGCTATGAGCCGATTGAATTTACAGAAACGCAAGGTATCATCAAAAAAGTCTACATGGAAAATCTGCAGGACCAAATGAGCCATCGCGCTGAAGCTGAAATTAAATGTAATCCGGTTCATCCGGGTGAAATTGCGGTTGTGGCGGTTTCGCCAGGGCCGGGATTGTCGCGCATATTCGCAAGCCTGGGCGTGGCAGCAGTGGTAGAAGGTGGGCAAACCATGAACCCCAGCGTGAAAGACCTGGTTGCCGCGTTTGAAGATTTGCCTACGGATAAGATTATCATCCTGCCGAACAACAAAAACATCATTTTGGCTGCTCAAAACGCTTCAAAAGTGAGTGTCAAACAGGTGGGCATTATTCCCACCAGAAACACACCGCAAGGATTTGCGTCCATGTTCCGCCTGATGCCCGATGGCGATTTTGATGAAGTGGTTGAGTCGATGACCGAGGCGATTTCGGACGTGCATACCGCTGAGATTACTACCGCCACCCGCACAGCTGAAATTGAAGGCGTGAAAGTTAAAAAAGGCGAAGTAATTGTGCTTTACGATGGCAAGCTGATTTTGAGTGAAAAGTCACTTGACGCAGCAGTTGAGGGGTTGTATGAGCACGTTGATATGGACGATTTTGAACGGATTACCTTGTATTATGGCGACACCATGAACCAGTCCGCAGCCAATAGCCTGGCTGACAAAACCCGCGAGAAATACGAAGACATGGAAGTTGAAGTCCACGACGGTGGCCAACCGCATTACCAGTACATCATCGCGTTTGAGTAGGTAGCTGTTCGCGAATTAGCATTTTCTAAAAGTAACCCGTGATTAATCAAGCGCGGGTTACTTTTTTTTACAATGACGTTCTTCTAACTCTTGAAGGCATCAAGTGGATTTTGGTATCATTAGACAGAGAAAGACCGATGAATAAAGCCACGGAAAAATTATCCAGAATATTCAAGCTTGAAGCCCAGCAAGGGTTTGAGAATCGCGCGGTGATGGGTGGCATGGTGAGGCTGACCCAGGCATGGGAATCGGATGCTCGCGAAGTCGCCATGGACGAAAAGACGATTCAATTTGTCAGTCAAAAGTTCAGCGCTTATGAACAACTAAGTCCCGCGGAGCGCAAAACCGCGCTTATCGAAATTGCTGAACAGCTGGCAATACAGGGAACGCTGAATCTGCAGGCTTTCGCGGTGTCTGAGGCTTTATCCGATTTTTCTCAAGCTGTAAGTGCGGAAAATGGGCGTCAATCCGCAAACATTAATGCGCGTAGCCACTTGTCAAGCGATAAATCAACTGGCATAGCTACAAGCAAATCAACAGCCACAAGTAGCCAACGCGCGCGGGTAAAGTTGCCAGTCAGTGCCGCACGACCGACGCATCAGGCAGGCACGGGTTCTTCAGTGAGCAGCGCGCGAGCTGGTACAAAATCTGCTGGCGCAAAAGCCGCTCCCGCGCCACGCTTTGGCATTGAAGCTCCCGTAACCGTCATTCGCGGAATCGGCGATAAACAAGCTGAATATCTCAGTCGGCTGGGCGTCTATAAAATCAAAGACTTGCTCAATCTCTTCCCACGTCGCTATGATGATTACTCCAAACTAAAAACAATCAACATGCTTTATATCGGCGATGAAGTCACGATTATCGCCAAGGTGATCAGCAGTTCGATGTATCCGGTTTCGCGAGGGCGAAAAATTGTGGAGGTCATCGTATCGGACACCACCGGTAATTTAAGGCTGATGTGGTTCAATCAGACCTGGATACTCAAAACTTTGCGTGAGGGCATGTTCATTTCCATTTCCGGCAAAGTGGAAAACTATATGGGGCGCCTGGTCATTATGCATCCGGAGTTTGAGACGCTGGACCAGCAACAACTCAATACCAACCGCATTGTGCCCGTTTATCCGCTGACTGCCAACGTAACCCAAAAGTGGCTTAGGCGACTTCAGTTCAACACGGTTAACTACTGGTCGCCAAAAATCCATGAGTTTATGCCCGCAAAAGTGCAGGAAAAAGGCAAACTCATTCAACTGCCCGAAGCATACAGTCAAATTCATTTTCCCGATGATGAAGCAAGCCTTAAAGCAGCCCAACACCGCTTCGCGTTTGATGAGATTTTCTTAATTCAGCTGGGTGTTATTCAGCAAAAACGCTACTGGCAAACGCTGACCGGACGGGGCTGGACGGTGAGTGACGTCTGGCTAAAAGACCGCTTAGCCAGTTTGCCGTATGAACTTACCGGTGCCCAGACGCGCACGGTGAGAGAAATCCGTCAGGACCTGGCGCAAACGCATCCCATGAATCGCCTTTTGCAAGGGGACGTGGGCTCTGGCAAGACGGTGGTGGCGATGCTGGCGATGGCGATGGTCATCGAAGGTGGCGCGCAGGCGGCGATAATGGCACCCACGAGCATTTTGGCAGAACAGCACTACCGCACTTTGTCGCGCTTGATGACTTATTCAGCAGATGGCAAGGTGCCTTTTCTGGAACCGAGTCAAATACGCCTGTTAACAGGCGACACCAGTGCCGCAGAACGCGCTGAAATTCACGCGGATTTGCAAAGCGGGCATCTAAAAGTGCTTATCGGCACACACGCACTGATTGAAGACCCCGTGCAATTTCAGGATTTACAGCTGGTGGTGATTGACGAACAACATCGCTTTGGCGTGAACCAGCGTGCCAAACTGCGTGCCAAGGGCGATAACCCGCATGTTTTGGTGATGACCGCCACACCTATCCCGCGTTCCTTGCAGCTGACCATTTTCGGCGATTTGGACGTGAGCATCATCGACGAAATGCCTGCCGGAAGACTGCCGGTGCATACCATGGTGGCTTTTCCGAGTGAGCGGGAACGCGTGTATGGCAATATCCGCGCCCAGGTGAAAGAAGGCAATCAGGCTTTTATCATTTACCCCCTGGTTGAAGCTTCGGAAAATGAAGAAATCAAAGCCGCGGTGGACGAACATAAACGCTTGCAGGATGAAGTTTTTCCGGATTTGAGTGTCGGTTTGGTGCATGGACGTTTGAAACCGGCTGAAAAAGATGAGGTGATGCTGAAATTCCGCGACCGCGAATTCGATATCCTGGTTTCTACATCTGTTGTTGAGGTTGGTGTGGATATTCCCAACGCCACGATGATGGTGGTTGAGGGGGCTAATCGCTTTGGTTTGGCGCAACTGCATCAGTTCAGGGGCAGAGTGGGACGTGGTGAGGCGCAGTCCTATTGTTTTCTTATCCCGCAAACGGCTGATGATGCCGAGAATGAACGTCTGAACATCATGACCCGCACCAACAATGGCTTTGAATTAGCGGAATACGACCTAAGACTGCGTGGGCCAGGTGACTTTTTGGGCACCAAGCAAGCTGGTTACCTGGAACTCAAAATGGCAAATTTATTTGACGTGCAGCTGATTAAAAAGGCACGCGATATGGCAGAGTGGCTGCTTGCCAGCGACCCTGATTTGGAAAAAGAAGAAAATGCCGATCTTAAGCAGGTGCTGGATCATTTTTGGGCATCTCAGGCTGAAGATGGCAGTGGAGATTTAAGCTGATGACAAAAGTTGTTTTTCCGGGAAGTTTTGACCCCATTCACTATGGGCATATTGATATCGCCACACGGGCTGCCAAGTTGTTCGACGAAGTTGTGATCGCGGTTTATGACCGACCTCTCAAAAGCCTGTTTCTTAACCCTGCTACACGTATCACTCTTACCAAGGAAGCTTTGGCGCATCTCGAAAATGTGAGTGTGATGGGCTATTCTGGTTTGACGGTTGATTTCGCCGAATCAATCGGCGCGACAGCGATTGTGCGTGGTCTGCGCGTGTTTTCTGATTTTGAACTTGAATTTCGCATGACCCTGGCCAACCGCAGGCTGAAACCTAAAATTGACACCATCGCGTTGATAACCACCGAAGAGAACACCTTTTTATCGTCCAGCACGGTCAAGGAGATTGCCTCGCTGGGCGGCGATGTGAGTAGCATGGTGCCGGAGCATGTCAACCGCGCATTAATCGCGCGGTACCGCGAAATTGAAGCGGGATAAGCATAAAACTTTACAAATTGCTTTTCAAACGGCCTGAATATTTAATAATTAATGCGAATAGTGATAAACTAAATCAACACCGATAATCGTGATGGAGGAGATATGGATATTTTACATTTGGTTGACCGCCTGGAAGAAATTGTTAATACCGGCAAAGCTGTTCCATTAACACGCAATGTGATTGTTGATACCACTGCTTTAATGGATATTATTGATCAGATGCGCATTTCTATTCCTGAAGAAATCAAAAAAGCCCAACAAATTACCGCGCAAAAGGACCGCATTTTAGCCCAGGCGCAGGAAGAAGCCAACCGCACGGTGGCACTGGCGCGCGAAAAAAGCGAGAAACTTATCGAGAAATCAGAAGTCTACCAGGCCGCGCAAGCCAAGGTGGATATGATTACTGACAAGGCAAGCAAAGAAGCCTCGCAAAGCATGATGGACGCCGACCGCTATGTGATTGATACGCTTTCCGCTCTCGAACAGGAACTGAACAAAGTGCTGGCACAGGTGCGCAACGGCATTGCCGCCCTCTCGCCGGACGATAAATAAAATTATCAAAATACTTATTTTGACGTGACATTTTAGGGCACGTCTGTATTATCTTGAAATAAAAAAGCACAGTATGGTCGCTGTGCTTTTTTGATGACTCGTATTAAGACCTTAGTTATGCCACGGTTTGGGTGTCGCTGCTTTGTTGGGTTCTTTGCGCCATTTTGTTTTTCGCTGGACGGGGGTGGCGGGGTGGGGTTTCTTTTGGCGATTTACTATATATCGCCTCACCAGCCAGGGCTTCTTTCAAGACTTCGTCCATGTGTTCAACGAACACAATTCTTAGTTGTTCTAGCACAGGCGCGGGCACTTCAATCAAGTCCTTTTGGTTTTTCGTGGGCAGGAGGATGGTGGTAATTCCCGCGCGGTGGGCAGCCAGGACTTTTTCGCGCACGCCACCAACTGGCAGGATACGTCCGCGTAGGGTGATTTCGCCGGTCATGGCCACTTCGTGGCGCGTGGGCACGCCTAATACGGCAGATGTCATGGCGATTGCCATAGTGATACCCGCGCTGGGCCCGTCTTTGGGGATTGACCCTTCGGGAACATGAATGTGTACATCGGTTTCTTCAAAGAGACTGTCGGGAATTTGGAAGTTTTCAGCTTTTGACTTGATGTAACTCAGGGCGGCCTGGGCGGATTCTTGCATAATCTCGCCTACCTGACCGGTGATTTGCAGGTTGCCTTTTCCGGGCATGACCAGGACCTCAATTTGCATGATTTCGCCACCGTTTTCCGTCCAGGCAACCGCGGTTGCCATGCCAACTTCATCCTGCAGTTCCGCGGTGATGGGGAAGAATTCCACCGGTCCAAGCCGTTCTTCAACCAGTTCTGGGGTGATGATTTTTTCGATAGCTTCGCCTTCGGCAAGCTTGCGGGCGGTTTTGCGCAGTACCGCACCAATCATGCGTTCCAGGTTGCGCACACCGGCTTCGTAGGTGTAGCTTTTGATAATTAAACGCAGGGCGTCTTCGGTAAACTCGATGGATTTGTCTTGCAGGCCGTTTTCTTCGAGTTGTTCCGGGATAAGGAACTGTCGGGCAATTTCGAGTTTTTCTTCTTCAATATAGCCTGGGAATTCGATGATTTCCATGCGGTCCAAAAGGGCAGGCGGGATGCTTTGCACCGTGTTGGCGGTAGTGATGAAGAACACTTTTGAAAGGTCAAAGGGCACTTCAAGGTAATGGTCCGAGAAGCTGTAGTTTTGTTCGGGGTCAAGCACTTCAAGCAACGCGGATGCCGGGTCGCCGTGGATATCGGAACTTAGCTTGTCAATTTCATCAAGCATGAATAGAGGATTAGCCACGCCCACCTTGCTGATGGTTTCCAGAATGCGACCGGGCATGGAACCGATATAAGTCCGGCGATGACCGCGAATTTCGGACTCATCGCGCACGCCACCTAAAGACCGGCGGACGAATTTTCTGCCCATTGCTTCCGCGATGGACTTACCCAGGGAGGTTTTTCCCGTTCCGGGTGGGCCAACGAAGCACAAAATAGGCTGGCGGTTTTTGGGTGGGTTCAGGGAACGCACTGCGAGATATTCCAAAATGCGGTCTTTGGCTTTGGGCAAGCCGTAATGGTGTTTGTCGAGTATGGCCTGGGCTTCCTTAATGTCGAGTCGGTCTTGGGTTTCTTCGTTCCAGGGCAGTTCCAAAAGCCAGTGCAAATAAGTGGAAATCATGCCACTTTCCGGGGAGAGTGACGGGGTCATTTTGAGGCGTTCAAGTTCTTTTTTGGCTGTTTTGACGACTTCTTCGGGGTACTCTTTGCTTTCCAGCAGGTCTTCAAGCGAACGAATGTCCGGGTCGGTTGATTTGCCGTCGTTTAGTTCCTGCTGGAGTTTTTCGATTTTCTCGCGCAGATAGATTTCGCGCTGGCCCTGGTCTAGTTCTTGTTGAACGCGGTCGTTAATTTCCGCTTCAAGTTCAAGGAGTGACACTTCGTGTTTGATAAGGCGTAAAGCGGTTTCAATGCGTTCCGCGGGGTCAACCGCGGTGATGATTTCCATCATCTGCGCGGGTTTCAAGTTGATGGACGCGGTAACGATGTCTGCTAATTCACCGGGGTCTTCAAGCTGACGGGCAAATTGAATGACCGATGGGGGCAGGTGTTGGCTTAGCTGGGCGAAAGTCTCGAAATATTTTATAACCTGACGCATCAAGGCTTGAACTTCTTTTGAACGACGTTTGGGGATTTTTATCAAAGCCGCTTTGACGAAAAGCATATCATTTTCGTCAACGAAAATCTCCAAAACTTCAACCCGGCGTCGTCCTTGCACGATAAAAGTCACGGTGTCTTTGTCGGTTTGAATGGGTTCCCCAGGCGCAAATTCGACACCCAGCGATAAGAAACTCTGTTCTTTTTTACCATCGTCAAAAACACCGACCACGGTGGTGTTTTCTTCCCAGGCCTGGTTGATGGCGGAGAGAATGAGCGCGTCAGTGGCGACGGTCATGGTACTTAAGGAGTCGGGCAAGATGGGGCTTTTGGTGATGATCATCGCTGGCGCGGTGAAAGTGCCATCTTTGCCCGGACGACGTTCAGGCACGTCGTGGAGATTCACCAGGTTCGAAAAGTCGATGCGATCAGTGGCTTGAAAAGGGAATTTAGGGGTGTTTGAATCCATAATATCTCTCTGTTATTGATAGTCTTGGTGCCATATGGCACGTGCCGCGGCGGCGAGGAACAGGCTGCCGGTAGCGATGATGCCTTTGGAGTTGCCTGCCAGTTCAAGCGCTTTGGCGAGTCCTGCTTCAGCGGGCACTTCAGCATAAACGGGTATTCCGTAAGGCTCAATCAGCTTTTGTAATTCAAAGGCATCGGCAGCGCGGGGGTGGATAGATTGTGTGCAAACCACGGCTTCTACGCGGGGCAGGATGATATCCAGCATGGTGGTCAGGCTTTTATCTGCCGACGCGCCAAATAAAAGGATAAAGGGTAAACCGGGGAAGTAGTCATCCAGTGCCTGACGCAGTTTTTGCATCGAGTCGCCATTGTGGGCGGCGTCAGCGATGAAGGGTGGTTCCTTGCGGAGAACTTCAAAGCGCGTTTGCCAGTGCACATCTTGAAAACCATGTTTTAAATCATTCTGGGTGATGTTAAAGCCGGATTGACGCAGTATTTCGAGCGTGGCAAGGGATGTCGCGGCGTTGTCGGCCTGGTGCCTGCCCAGGAGGGGGATATCCAGCTCGATGGGCGTCAGCTGTTCGGGGTCTTGTTGATTTGTATCCGTTTGTTGAATGGCGATAAGCTGATGGTTGATGTCATGACTCAGGATTTGCCAGGTGTAGGCTTTATCTACCAGCGTAGCAGGCGCGTTTTGGCTTGTGGCGACTCGCAGGATTTCTTTTTCCGCTTCTTCAACTTGTGGCGCGATGACCACAGGGCGACCGGGTTTGATGATGCCTGCTTTTTCCTGTGCGATTTCGGTAAGCGTGTTTCCGAGAACGTTCATGTGGTCGAACGAGATGGGGGTAATGACTGATATCAGGGGGTCAACGATGTTTGTCGCGTCCAGGCGCCCACCCAAACCGACTTCCAGGACGGCGATATCTATCTGCTGGTTGGCGAAATATTGAAAGGCAATCGCGGTTGTGAGTTCAAAGGTGGTTACATCTTTGACGATTTCAGTGCGCGGGCGCATTTGGTCGGCGAGGTCAACGAGTTCGCTGACTGAAATTTGCTCACCGTTGATTTGAATTCGCTCGCGAAACTCTTCAAGATGCGGAGAGGTGTAAAGTCCGGTTTTATAGCCGCAAGCGCGCAGGGCGGAGGCGATAAAGGAGGCGGTAGACCCTTTGCCTTTTGTGCCGGCGACATGAACACAGGGGTAATGTCGGTTGGGCCAGTCCAGGAGTGCCATCAGGCGGTTCATGCGGTCGAGTTTGAAAAAACGGTGCGATTCGTCCACATGCCTGTTCATACTGAAGTCAATCCAGCTGTAAATCCAGTCCAGGGTTTCCTGGTAACGTGTTTCTAAATCTTTCATGGTCTAATCTTAACTCTTAATATGGCTTGATGGGCTTTTCTTGCAAAGCGCGATATTATTCGGTTTGAAAGCGTTTATTCGGTGAAAGGTTCCAAGTCTTGCAAGAGTACATAGCCAATAAAGGCAAATTCACCACTTTTGAAGTCAACCAGTAAGCATTCCCTGTTGAAGCTGTCGAATCGGCGCTCGGTCATCGGCAGAAGTGTCAGGCGGGTGCCAGCTGGAACACGCGCAACCGATCGGAAATTTTCATAACAGTCACTACGCACGTATAGTTCGCGGATGGTTTTTGCATACATGATAGGAGTTGGGGTTAGCGTTATGGTTGGTGTGGGTGATAGATAAGGCGTTGGCGTTAACGTTGGCTCAGGGGTTAGTGTTGGCGTTGAAGTAAGCGTGATAGTCGGCGTGCTTGTCACCGTGGGTGTTTTGGCAAGGTTGCGCGCGTGGATGCCTGCGCTGATACGGCGGATGCCAACGCTTACTGTGACGATGAGTATAGCGCTGATAACCAGGATGCCTAAAATGCCAACCGCATAACTCGGGTAATAATTTCGTTTTAGCTTCAGTACATCAGGGTCTTGCGGGAAGCGTTTGCGGGCATTGCGACTTATTTTCCAGGATTCCAATGCGAAAAACTTGTTACCACTTTCAAAAGCTTCTTTGGCGCGTCCGATGGCATCTAGATTTGTGTGGATTTCAGTTTCTAGGCGGCTAATTTCGTCTTCAAGGTTAAGGCTTTCCGCATCGTAGGCTTCAAGCTGGCGCAAAAGGTCAAGATTTTCGCGGGTGGCAGTGACTTTTTGTTTGGCAATGGTCGCGGTTGGCGCGTCAGCAGCTTCCTGTTTCAGACGTTGGGTGTTATCTAGCAGGTTTTGTATCATCGCCGGAATCATCAAATCCAGGCGTGTGCGCAACCGTCTGATTTGTTCAATTTCACCATACTTCATGCGAATACGTTCCAGCTTACCTTTCGCGTCAGCCAACATAGCAGGCGGAATTTTGCCACTCATACTAACGATGTCGCTGATTTCGTTTATCGCGCTGATATCCGCGCGAATTTCGTTGGCTTTGTCGATGTATTCGGGGATTGCAACTGCACTGGCGGCGGTTTGAACTTTACTGAACGCGGCTTGTAAATCGCCCAAACTGAGAAGATTAAGACCTTCCTTGTAGACGTCGTAAGCTTGCATTTGGTTTTCAAGGTCAGCGCGTAAGTCCTCACCTTCGCGCCAGCGTTTAATACCGGCTTCTTCAAGATGGTCAAAGGCATCATCGAGGTAATTAAGCGCGATTTGATAGCGGAATACACGCGCCGCACTTTGCGCTTTACCGTAAGCTTTACCGGCTTCAGGGGGCAAAGCGACGCTGGGGATATTACCAGAACGCAGGTATTCTTCAGCCTCAGCATGGTGCTCCTGGGCGCGTGCCCAGGAAGGTTCCATTTGGATAACCTTTTCGTACAAGGGAATGGCGACTTGATAATTGCCTTTGTAAAAGGCTTCTTCGGCCTGGTCCATCAGTCGTTCTGCTTCGGGGTCATGGGCCGACTGGAAGAAACGTTTCAGGGGGTCGCTGTCAAAGCCACCTAAATTGTCATTTTGTAAAATTTGCGAAAATACTGGTGGTGGGGTGGCGACAAGTTCGGGTGTTTCGGGTATTATCGCTGTGGGCGATGTTTCTTGATGGGTTACCGGTATAGCTTGGGTGTCGAAGACTGGTTTAGCCTGAGGTGTTTGTGCGGGCATACCGGCCTGGCGACGGTTGATTTCCCGCTTTAGTTCACGCATCAGCCTTTCGGATTCTTCAAGGTCGTCAATATCAACTTTTACGCTCATTCGGCCAGTGCTTAAGGCGTCAAGAAAAGATGCCAGTTCGCTTTGGGCGTGCAACAGTTCATCATCGCTCGGCTTAGTGGAAACAAGTACTTTTTGGGCTTGTTCAATTAAAGTTTTGATCATCGTTATCCTAAAAATCGCTTTATTCACTTAACGTTTGGTCGCAAGAATAGCCAGCTGGGCTTTCATTTCTGCTGCACTAGCAAATTTGCTTTGAAGGGCATTTTCAAGAAAGCGCATTTCGTCTTTGTTTAATCGATTTTGTACATCAAAGGAATAAGACGCCTTAAACTGGGTTGGTGAGTTGGCTATTTCTTCAGGGCGATTACCACCAACTACCGCTGCGCCAGGTGCTTGTTGCCCGGTGAAGAGATGGTGCAAAGCACGTGCGCTGAACTGTAACAGGTCATCGCGAATAATTTCTGGTGCGATGTCTTTGCCCAGCCACCGACCAATATTCCAGTCAAGAATAATTACTTTTTGACGGGGTTCGTTCCAGTAGTAATGCAAAAGTTTGTGGTCAAGGAAAACTGCACCTTGCGCGTGGGCTTTTTCGAGAATGTCAGTAATTTGTATAGCGATATCAAGCACTTGTTTCATGCTCAGGTTTTGAATAAAATTGCCTTTGGTGTAACCAGCATCGCAAAGCAAATAAAGATTGTCTTCCCAGCGTCGTTCTAAGATCAGGAAAGGTAACCAGCCATCCTGAAGGCGTTCATCAAACTGCTCAAGGATATCGTCTACTTCGTCAGGTTCAAAGACAGCCAGGGTGCCTTTGATGTTTTGTCCGCCACCTTGCAATTCGAGAATTTTTGAACTTGGCGCGAGTTCATCAGGCCAAATTGTGTCTGGTCCCGGCTTGAAAAAACCACCTTGAAGCATGGGTGTGATGGCGTCGATGCCTTTGAGGTTTCCCAGTATCTTAAACTCCTCACGGAAAAGGGGCGTGGCATAGGCTTGCTTGTCGTGGCGCATCACCTTAAAAGCGGGGTTTATACGCCATGGCAATGTGCCATCAGTGTGCTTCAACAAAAAAACGCGCGCGCTTGACCCCGCTGCTTCAGGAACAGCTATGTCACGATATCCTACACTAAACCAAGTGTCAAGTGCTTCACCCAAATAGTATGAAGTATTCGAATCAAGTGTTTCGTATCGCATTTTTTCCTCTAACTATTTATTCTACCATCTTTGCTCTTCAGGTAGATTAAAGTAGTCGGTATCGCGCCTTAGCAGTTCATCCAGCCAAGGCAGAAGGGGATGGATGCTTTCAATAGACTGAATGTTCTCGCGGATTTTATTTACGTTGCCTTCCTGGATTAAATCAAGATATTGCTGTCGCCAGTGCCTGTAGAGATTAAAGTCACGACTTGGGGGTAAAATCAAGCTGTTAAGGCGTTCCAAGGTAAACATGATTTCCCCAGCACTATTGAGTGCCAACCGTGTGCGAGCCATATCAGCGGTATTGATAACGTCCAAGCTTCTCGACAAGGCAAGCAACTGGCGCATAATAAGTAAAAGGCTTTGGTTGATTTCGCTGAAAATGGCTTGGTTAACCATTACCAGCCAGCGGTGGGCAGCGATACTGTTCTTTTCAAGCGAAGTCCAGAACTGATAAAAAAGACTTTGCGCTTGGGTGGCGTAAGCGGACATATCCGCCAGACTTTCCGGAAAGATGCCCCGATGTTCAACGTTTTTCCAGGCGAGATTGAGCTTGCTGAGTTGGCGGGTGCAATTTATCAATGTGGGATAAGGGCTTTGTCTGGGGTCTTGGTCTGCTGAAAATTTCCAGTCTTTTTGTTTTATTCTCGATAAAGTGGGCAAAATGAATCCCCGCCATTGTTTGCTGGCGATGTCAATTTCTTCCAAAAGACGCCAGTTTTGCGTGGTCTGTGGCGCGGGGCGGGCGAAGCCAAAGGCGCGCGATTGCGTGCTTGCGCGCCAGTCTTCAATATATTTTAGGACTTGCATTAGTTCCTTTACGCGTGCCTGGTCGGTTTTTGGGAAGAGTTCAATGTCAAAAGCGTCTGTTTTCGGGATTTGGAGTAGCCAGATGTTTTTGAATTGCTCATTGATTTTTGCATACAGAAAAGCGTACTGGGGTAAAATGGTTTTTAGGTTTTCATACGCTTTTTGGCTGTCGGTATTGTTAGTAAGCGCTTTGTGGAATTTAGACAGGGCTTCTTCTTGAGTGGCAGTAAGGCTTGTAAGTGGTTCTGCTGGTACTTGAAAGTCCAGTTTCAGCGAACCATGTTCTGCCCAGTCTAAGGGTATACCAATTTGCCTGAGTTGGGCGCGCATCTCTTCCAAATCCTGACATTTTTGTAAGACCGTTGCCGTTGTGTACATGGCGTTAAGCCAGCCAGGAGTGCCCAGTTTCAGAGATGCCAACGGGAAAGTAGCCAGGAGTTCATCACCAAACTGATTCAGGCTTTGCTCAGCTTGCGGGCCAGTTTTGAGTGTTTCAACCCACTCAGTGCTTTTTTGCAGTTCTGTGTCGATGTCCTGCAAATATTGTAAGGTGGGGTCAAGTACGAAGAGTTCACGCAGAAGGTTTTGGACTAGTTCAATTTCCCCATTTGCCCAGGCGCGGTAAATCTCGCGGGTTTTGGACAGCATCGTGGTTAAACTGGCTTGATAACTAGGCGGGATGTTTAGTCCCATGGCAGCCAGTTGCGCCAGAATTTCGCGTGTGTTAAGCAGTTTTTCGCCCAAGGTTTCTTTTTCCGCCAACTGGGTCCAGGTTTGCTGGATGTTGGCCAGTTGAATTTGCGTCGTTTCCAGTTGGGACAGCAGTTCCGGTTGGACAGTATTGTTGGCACGCAGGCGATGCAGGTTTTGCCCGAGATTTTGCTGGATGGATGGCAGTATCTCAGGGATAATGGCTGATTTATCTCCAGCGATGTTCGCCAGCTTGCGCATAGACAATAAAACGCTTTTGGTGTCGTCGGCTTTGAAATATCCGGCAAAATCCCTGCTGAATACCCACATCGCATCTGACCAGTTTTCTTCGAGCGTGGCTTGGATGAGTTCATGCAGGTTTTCATGTTCATGGGCTTGCAAGCTTTTGAAAAAGTAGCTTGCCATTTGCCAGTGAGGTGGCAAAGGTAGGCTTTTTTCCACAATTTGTAAGATCTGATAGCCACTTTTAGCGACGTTTTTTTCAAGAAAAGTAAGCCAAAGCTTTTGGGCAATTTGTAAAATCTCCTGATTTTCGACCTGAACGCCTAATAGTTCCAAGCCCTTTTTGAGTTCAAGTGCGGCGTGGAGACTTTGGATATCGTCCGCAGATTCTAAGTATTTATCAAACAAAAGCTGGTATTCGATAACGCGCATGGCCAGGTGGTTTTTAAGATATTCCACGCGCATTTGCAGATGGAAAATGTCCATTTGGCTAAAACCGGTATTTGTTACAGGCCATGCCAGGTCTTGGATCAAGCTTGGCGAAATTTGGGTGAGCAGTTGCCGGCCTTCGTTTACCAGTTGCTGAAAGTCCAGCCCCGGGTTGAGCTGTTCGCCCGGTACTTCGGGGTCAAATCTCAATCCGTTACCCCAGTCAATAAAGGACATTTTGTTTTCGCTTTCGTCCCAAAAGATGTGGTCCATTTTGACGTCATTCCACAAAATACCCTTGGAATGAACTTGCCTAAGCAGTTGAAAGCTGGCAGCCAGCACCTTGAGGGTGAGTACCTGCGAGAAAGGCGATTGTCCCTGACGGAGTTTATCGAGCAGGGTGGTGATAGATGTGCCACTGACTTCTTCACTAACGATAAAAAGTCCGCTGGTGCCTGATGTTCCGGATGGGCTTTTGTCGATGAGCAGGGGGGTGTGCACGTGAATGTGGTTTCGGCTGCTGTCAACACCTTCAAGGTCAGCCAGTATTTGTCCTTCAGCTTCAATTTGCGATGCCTGGCGCATCATCGTGCCACCGGATACATTCTGCACCGGGCGTTTGAGTACGGCGCGTTGCTGGCTTGTTTCGGATTCAACACGCCAGACTTCACCCGCGTCGCCACTGCCTATTTTTTCAAGGAGCAACCAGTTTTGCTTTTCCGCACGGACTAATTTTGCCATGGTCTGATTATAAAGCAGCCCGGCGAACAGGTAAAATGCGATTTACAGTTTTTAAGTGGTGGCGTTTACAGGCATAATTTAACAACCTAATACAGGCGTAGCTGACCGCTAAAAAGGCGTTTTAATAACGCTAAAATCACCGATTTAGGTCTGATTCACTTGACCGAATCGGCATTGCGGACTATGATTTCAACAGGCCAACTTGCCCAAAAATAAGCAGGTTTTGTTTTTGTGTGCCTGAAGATAAACAAGCAACCATAAAGGAGATTAATAAAAATGAAATACGATCGAATTTACAATTTCTCAGCCGGTCCCAGCATGTTACCCTTGCCAGTCTTGGAAGAAGTCCACGAAGAGTTATTCAACTATCGTGGTTCCGGCCAAAGTGTGATGGAAATGAGCCATCGCAGCAAAGTTTTCCAGGGCATTCATGACGAAGCCAAAGCCGATTTGCGCGCGCTGATGGGCATTCCCGAGAATTATAAAATTCTCTTCATCCAGGGTGGCGCAACCCTGCAATTCTCGATGATTCCCATGAATCTCAAGAAAAATGGCGTTTTTGATTACGTTGTAAGCGGTAGCTGGTCCAACAACGCTGCCAAAGAAGCAGCTCGTTTTGGTAAAGTGAATGTTGTTGCCAACAGCAAAGATCGTAATTATGCCTACGTGCCTGATGTTTCTGATTTACCCATTAGCGAAGATGCTGATTATCTCTACATCTGCGAAAATGAAACCATCTATGGCACCACCTATCAGGAACTGCCCAACACCAAGGGTAAGATTTTGATTTCTGACCAAAGCTCCATGTTCCTCTCCAAACCTGTAAACGTGTCCGATTATGGCATCATTTATGGTGGTGTGCAAAAGAACGTTGGCCCCGCTGGTATGGCGATTGTCATCATCCGCGAAGACCTGATCCGCGAAGATATCGACGAGAGCGTACCGGTTTACTTGCGCTACCATGTTCAGGATAAGGGCGATTCCATGTACAACACCCCCAACTGCTGGGCAATTTACTTCTGTGGCAAAGTCTTCAAGTATCTGCAGAGCATCGGCGGTCTGGAAGCTGTTCACAAAAATAACGTTGAGAAAGCCAAACCCCTGTATGACTTCTTGGATCAAAGCAAGATGTTCAAGGGTACTGTGGATAAGAAAGACCGCAGCTTGATGAACGTGCCTTTCGTTACTGGTGATGAAGAACTTGACGCCAAAGTTGTCGCCGCCACCAAGGCTGCCGGCTTTGAAAACCTCAAGGGTCACCGCACTGTTGGTGGTCTGCGCGCGTCAATCTATAACGCCATGCCCAAAGAAGGCGTTGTGGCGCTGGTCGAATTCCTGAAGGACTTTGAAGCCAAACACGGCTAAAATTATTTCGTTTCTAAGCGTGAAGGCTGCCCCAAAAACACGGGCAGCCTTTTTTTGTAAAAAGGGCGGTTTTAAATAGACATCTGTAATAAAATGGCGCAGGAAAATTAAATAAACGAGGTGTAAAAAATGCGTCATTCCCCCAAGTACCTGTTACTGCTTCTGTCAATGGTCTTGATACTGGCCACGTTCGGTTTTTCAGGAGTCAGCGCGCGTGCTGTCGCCGTCCACCATCCAGATGGATATACCAATCAATCCTGGTATTTGATTTGTGAAATGGATGAAACGGGATATGTCTCGGTTCACTCCCAAATGCAGGTGCAACTCGCGGCACCGCTCACTAATTTTTCTGATGAAATGATTGCTGAAGCTTTGGCGCGACCGAATCGGAATGACCAACCGGTAATCGTGCGACTGACTGATGCGAGCGGTAAAGTCGTTTTTCAGAAGACTGAACGTGTATCTGGCTTGATTCGAAGTGAATTTGGCGGTGAAAATCCGGATGATCCTATTCAGGGACACTTCGTTGAACGCGATAAGACTGTTTTTGTGGTGCGTGTGCCAGTTATCAAAGGCACAACCATGAGTCTGAAAAAATCTGATAAAGATGTCGTGACTGAAATCAATTTGGAGAGCATGGCTCGAGAAGTTCCAGCAATTCAGCAGGAAAAAGTTGGGCAATTAACGAAATTAGGCACCCACGGAAACCCAGCCAACCGCGTGGATATTTTGTTCATGGGTGATGGATATACCCAGGCGCAGCAATCCTTGTATCAAAGCAATATCAATCACATTCACGATGGTTTCTTTAATATCACTCCGCTAGGGGAGTATGAAAACTACTACAATGTGAATGTTCTGTTTACGCCATCTAATGAAAGTGGCACGGACTATCCAACGTATAATCCAAGTTGTCCGGGGTCGGATAACCCCAACTGTTGTCGGGATGGGGAGATGGCTAATAATCCCAAAAATGGCACCTTTGTGGATACTTTCTACGATGGACGTTACTGCGGTTATCACACGTTTAGGTTGGTGATGGTTAACGCCACCACGACCTTTGCTCAAGCGGGAATCCACTATCCGGACTGGGATTCAATTTTTATGATTCTCAATGATAATGGTTACGGTGGCTCTGGCGGTGACAGGCTGGCAACCATGACTTTTGACAGTAACGTTGTTTCAGTTGCTCAGCATGAGTTTGGTCATTCCTTTGGCGATTTGGCTGATGAATATCCAGGATATTTCAACTATCCAAGTTGCAGTGATAAAACAAATGACCCACCTTGCGAAGCGAATGTAACCGATGAAAACACGCGCGCGAAAATTAAATGGAACCCCTGGATATTGCCTTCAACGCCTATTCCTACAAATCCTGGGGGTTATGGACCTGATTTTGTAGGTCTTTTTGAAGGCGCGCGCTACCGTCCGACGGGGATGTATCGCCCTGGAGAAGATTGTTTGATGAAGTATTTGCACCGACCGTTTTGCGCGGTGCCCAGTCAGGCCATGGTGTTGCGACTTTATGAGGGCGGTTGGGGCGAGCCGGAGACAGGTTTGAGACAAATCGAGCCTGGGACGACTCTGCCTGAAGAAACTGTGATTGAGCTGACCCATCCCGCCAACCTGACTTTCTCATTTGAACTTTTGCAACCTGTTGGGGGGCCAGCCTCAAGTGTGCAGTGGTACGATGGCATGAGCCCGATCCCCGGTGCAAACGGAACGAGCTTTACTTTTGAAACCAAAGAAGATGAGCCTGGTGAGCATCTTATTCGTGTTGTCGTTAAAGATACAACTGATTTGGTGCATCCTGAGATGGCGGGGAATGCGTTAATAAGCATGCATTCCTGGACTGTGAAAGTGAAGGTTAGTCCTCAACCTACCCCAACGCCAGAGCCAACGCCAACGCAGCCACCTGTGGTGGAATATCGTCTTTATCTGCCTGTTATTTGGACGAAAGAATAAAAGCTGCGGGTAAGTTCAGGTTTAGCTAATAACTAGGTTTTTAGTTTCATCACAGGGTGTGCAAGCGCCCTGTGATTTTTAAGGGAGGATAGTATGTAGTGTTATAAAAACCACTGGAGATTAATGCGCGTAGCCACTAAGTAAAGGGGAGCGATGGGTGGTAGGGAATGCGGAAATCAACCCTGTTATTGCGCGTAGCCACTTAGTATAAGGGGAAAATGATTTTTATTCCGATAAATGTAAACATGTTAGGGAGAGCACGCTGGTACAAATGAGAAAGGGTTAAAGAATTATTAGTGAACTATTCCTGCTCTTTTGCCCGATACTGCAATGCTTCAGCGATGTGGTGTTGCATGATATTTTCGACACCGTCCAAATCCGCTATCGTGCGGGAAAGCTTGAGCACGCGATGATAACCCCGCGCGGTCAAGCGCATCTGGCGCATGGCGGTTTTCATCAGCTGTTCGCAAGGTGTGTCCAGCTTGCAAAACTGGCGAATTTCAGCAGGCGTCATATCCGCGTTACTCACCAAACGCGTACCGGCAAAACGTTCCGTTTGTTTTTGACGGGCAGCTTCAACGCGCGCGCGAATAATTTCCGAACTTTCTCCCTGGCGCTGGCTGCTTAGTTTCTGAAAATCAACGCGGGGAACGTGCGCGTGGATATCAATGCGGTCCAGCAAGGGTCCCGAAATGCGCTTTTGGTAATTAGTGATGGCGACTGGCATACAGGTGCACTGGCGCAGATTATCCCCCGCGTAGCCACACGGGCAGGGGTTCATCGCGCCCACGAGCATAAAATTGGCAGGGAAGGTGAGCGAGCCTTGCGCGCGGCTGATGGTGACAACTTTGTCTTCCATGGGCTGGCGCAGGACGTCCAGCATGCGTTGTCCAAATTCGGGCAGTTCATCCAGGAATAAAACACCCCGATGCGCGAGCGAAATTTCGCCCGGGCGCGGAACGTGCCCACCGCCAACCATTCCAGCATGGCTGATGGTGTGGTGGGGTGCTCTGAACGGTCGGGATTGTATCAGTGGCGTTTCGGGCGGGAGCATGTCGCAAATCGAGTAAATGCGAGTCACTTCGAGGGCTTCATCGATACTCAGTTTTGGCAAAATGGAGCACAACGCGCGTGCCATCAGCGTTTTGCCGGCACCAGGTGAGCCGGACATAAGCACATTATGCCCGCCTGCCGCGGCGACTTCCAGGGCGCGTTTAATGTGTTCCTGCCCTTTGACTTCGCTGAAATCGGTTTCGTTAAAGACTTGAATACTGGCACCCACATCGCGTGCGCTGGCGGGATGGATTTTTTCTCCACCCGTAAGATGATTGACCAACTCACTGAGCGTTTTTACCGGATATATTTCGATATCCGGGATAAGAGCGGCTTCGGCTGCGTCCATTTCGGGCACATACAATTTTTTAAAGCCTTCCGCGCGGGCATGGGCGGCGATGGAAAGCACACCGCGCACATGGCGCAGGGAGCCATCCAGCGAGAGTTCACCCACGAACATTGAATCTTCCACAGTGGCTTGGGGTACCTGATTGTAAGTGATGATAACGCCAACCGCGATGGGCAGGTCAAAAGCAGGACCTTCTTTGCGTACGCTGGCAGGTGCCAGGTTGACGGTAATCGGTTTGCGGGGAAAGCCAAGTTCACTGTTTTTGATGGCTGAGTAAACGCGTTCACGGCTTTCTCTTACAGCTTCATCGGGCAGACCGACCACAGTAATGCGTCCTGGGTTGCCCTGACCATAGTCAACCTCGACATCAATTGTGACACCATCCAGACCGATAACAGCGCAAGAATAAACGTGGGCAAGCATAAATCAAGTTTAGATGCAAGCCCTTGAATTGTCAACGAAACTGATTATCATTGACCCGAAATGACTTGCTGAGACCAAGGATCTCAACGGATGTGTGAAGATGGACGCTGCATTTTTTGACCGATGGTCTTTGGAATATGATGACGATGTGATTGCCTGCGATGAGGCAAATCTGTATCCTTTTGCGGGCTACAGACGCACGCTGGAAAGCTTGCTGGATGCTATTAAAGCCAAACCTGGGGCAAAGGTGCTAGACCTGGGCTTTGGCACGGCGAAACTGACCCAAAAGTTGTATGACGCTGGCTATGAAATCAGTGGTTTGGATTTCTCGCCAGAAATGTGCCGTATCGCGCAGGAGAAGATGCCCAAAGCGCATTTGTTTTGCTTTGATTTTGCGCAAGGATTACCGGACGCAATCAAGGACTCGTGCTTTGACATCATCGTGAGTTCTTACGCTTTTCATCATGTGTCAGATTCTCTTAAGCCGTCGCGGATTGTAGAGTGGTATGATGCCTTAAATCCTAGAGGCATGATACTGATTGGCGATGTCGCTTTCTTGAATAAGCAAGCCCTGGCGCTGAGCAGAAGTGATGCTGGCGACGAATGGGATGAAGACGAAGACTACATGGTTTTCTCATCTTTACAGCCCGAAATAGCGCATCTCTCGCCAAAGTATGAGCAGATCTCGCATTGTGCTGGTATTTTGACTATATACAAGACATATTGCTAATTTAATTCGTATTGAGTTCAGATTGATTTTAATTTTGTTTTTAATTCCCATGAATTTGTGGTTATGGGTTAAAATTTCTGTTTGTGTGCTTAAGGCACATAACAGCCGTTCAACTAATTTGTTAATAGGAGAGCTGATGAAAAATCACAAAACCCCAAAAATCCTGCTAAAGCTAATCATGGTCCTGATCGCGTTCGCGATGACTTTGGGCGCTTTTTCGCATAGCGCGAAAGCCCAGTATCAACCAGGCGAATGGTTGCCTTTTGGCACGGTAACTCAAAACGCATTGCCTGAAGTAAGTTTACTTAGTGCGAATGCCGATGAAATTATGGTTTATGCTGAAATGCCTGGCATTACCGTAAGCGAAACCGAACTGTTTGGTCAAAGCTTTCTCTCATTTGAGATGGAAGGCTACCATATGACCCAGGATGTTGGCGCGCCGGCTTTGCCTGTGCTCAACCAGCTAATCGAAGTGCCCCTTGGCGCGGAAATCACCCTGGAACTCATCGATAGTGAAATTCAAACCATAAAACTTGCCGAACATGGGCTTAATCCCATGATTGCGCCGGTGCAACCTGGCCAGCCTAAATGTGAAGGCTATGTGCCCGGTGGCGAACCACTGGCCGAGTTTTACGAAAATGGCTTCTATCCTGAAAGCCCGATCGCCATTGTGGATGAATTCATTATGCGTGGTCACCGCGTGGTCAACGTGCAAATGCGCCCAGTGCGCTACAATGGCACTACGGGAGAACTGGAAACCCGCGCGAGCATGTCCTTTAAGCTTTTGCTTAGTGGCAGTGACATGGACCTGACCAATCAGGAAGCTGACCGCCTTAATGCTGAGCCATTCAATAACATTCTTGCACCAACAGTACTGAACTTCAACCAGGGACGTCCGGTTGCTGTTCCCAATACTGCCGAACGCATATTAATAATTACTGCGGACGCGTTTGAAAGTACTCTGGCTGATTTGGTGACGCTTAAACAGTCACAGGGATTTGATGTCTCTGTCGTAAACCTGACAACCGTTGGTGGAAATACCACAACAGCCATTAAAAACTATATTAAAGCCCAATATCAAGGTGCTAATCCACCTGTTTATGTTTATCTGATCGGTGATACCAAGAATAGCGCCCATTCAACCTGGACACTAACAAACTATTCTTTCAGATCTTCCGGTGGGTCTGGTGCGTCTACAGATTTGCATTACTTCACGATGGACAGCGATACAGAATTTGTGCCCGATATTTTTTGGGGACGTTTCCCTGTGCGAGAACTTTCGCACTTGCAAAATATGATTGCCAACCTGGAGTGGTTCAATGAAACTTCAGGTGATGAACCTTGGGTGAAGAAAGCCGAATTCCTGGCTTCGGATGACTCATGGAATTATGATGTTGCTGAAGGTACCCATAATTACTGTATCGACAACTACACCTTGCCTCGTGGGTATACGGGTATTTTCCCGCAAAATCCCCAGCCCGGTGGCGATAAAATATATGCTATTACTTATGGCGGAACCGGAGCGCATGCGATTGCTTCCATCAACGATGATCGTTCCTACATCATCTATAGCGGGCATGGCGCGACAACTTTTTGGGACGCGCCTCGAATTAACCAAAATGATGTGCGCAATTTGACCGGTGTGCCCTTAACCTATGTCGCTTCTCATGCCTGTATCACAGCTGATTATGCCGTGGAAGAAGCTTTCAGCGATACCTGGGTTATTCAGAATGGTAAAGGTGGTTTGCTCTTTACTGGTGCCAGCGTAAACACTTATTGGCCAGAAGATGAAGCTCTCCAAAAAGCCATCTTCGATAACCTTTACGCTGACCCAACTGACGATATTACCCCAAGCATCAGTTCCATGATCAAGTATGGTTTGATGCAGGTTCAAGCGCAAGGCTACTCTCGTGCCAATTACTATTGGGAAGCTTATCAGGTGATGGGTGACCCGTCGCTTCAGATTCTCAAGAAACCGAAATACCCTGATTTTCGTGTGAGTGTCGAACCCACAGAACTGAAAATTTGTAACAATGACAGTGCCGAAGCGACGGTGAATTTGCGCAGCATCAACGATTTTGCTGATCCTGTTGCAATGACTGCCAGTGGCATGACGGGTTTTGCCGCTGAATTTACTCCCCCTACGGTCAACCCACCAGGAAACACCACTTTAGCACTTACTGGCGATGGAACTGCCAGCCTGGGCCAACAGACAGTTAAGATTACCGGCACAAGTGGCGAATTAGTACATGATACAGAATTGACTTTGGATGTTTTCCCGCCCATTCCCGGTGGACCGAATCTTACCGAACCAGCTGATGGCGCGAAAGAACAGCCCCAACGTCCAACCTTCCGCTGGACAGCAGTTGCCAACGTTGAGAGCTATACCTTGCAGATTGCCAAGGACAAAAACTTCACCGATATCGTGCACCAACGCACTGGTATTACCAGCCCAATGCATAGCATTAACTACAGCCTGGATACTGATAAGGTCTTCTATTGGCGCGTGATTGCCATCAACGTCTGTGGTGAAGAGCAAAGTGTAAAGACTTTTAGCTTCCGCACTCGCCCGGGACCTGGTGATTGTCCTGAAGGAACTGTCGCGCAACAGGAATACTTCATTGACTTTGAAAATGGCATGGATGGTTGGACAATCCATCCTGAACCAGTCAACGGGCACGAATGGGCTTTGAGTACAGCGCGTGCTTATTCACCTGTACATTCTGTTAAGGCAACTGTTCCTGAAATGACCAGTGACCAACGCCTGGATACACCATTCTTTGAGGTGCCTTCCAGCCCCTATCCGGTTGCGGTCTTGTTTATGCATCGCTGGAATTTTGATGCCACACAAGCCTGTGATGATGGTGGTGTGCTTGAATATTCCGAAGACAATGGCAGAACCTGGAAAGCGGTACCCAGAGTACAACTCATCCTTAATGCCTTTAATGGAACTGTTTCTGGTGGAGTTTATAATCCGCTTGCTGGTCGCCAGGCATGGTGCGGCAGTTCTGATTGGGCGCGTACTGTAATTGATATGGGCCCATTTGCGGGTAAAACAATCGCATTCCGCTTCCGCTTAGGCACGGGCAACGCTGGTGCCTCGGAAGGCTGGTATGTGGATGACTTCAAGCTGCAGACTTGTATCGAAAAGCCTGAAGACGAAATGCCCTATGATCTCTATCTGCCTGTAATCCTTGTCAAGGAATAAGCACTAGCTAAATAATTCAAAAGCCTGGTATAAAACACCAGGCTTTTTTGTTGTACAATTAATTACATGGTGAATAAATTGAAACAAAAAATCGTTCTTATGAACATTATTTTCATGCTGTCAGGCATTTTATTTGTTGCCTGTGAGCCTCTTGCTGTGCCACCGGATAAACCTGTTATTCCATCTGAGATCTTGCAGTTGGTGACACCCAGTCCAGAACCGGAAGCAAGCGAGGAGATTCTTGAGACGGCTATGCCCAGTCCGGAATTGACAGAAACACCCACTCAAGAGCCAGAGGGTGACACACCAAAAATCTGGAGAAATGAGAATCTCCCTAATCGAATAAAAAATGCGTTATCTAAAACAGATGAATTTGCTTTAACTGAGAATCAAGCGGAAGCTGACTATAAACTGAATTACCTTAAAGAAGGCGGTCAGAGTGAATGGGTTTTTGCCTTGGTGGCACCATTTAAGACTCTCACCGACGAAGTTGGTTTTGCTCAGTTTGAAGCATTTTGGAAAGGCTCTGACGATTTTCCTGCTAATTCACTCGTCATGAATAAAGAAGCTTTAGAGGCTATGAAAGTCCTGCTGGGTGATCCGGTGGTTGAAGTTCATACGGTGATGTGCTTTGAGAAATTTATCGATAAGTTTCATGGCACTTCGGACACCTGGGCGGTGTTGGATTTTGAACACTTGAGAGAATTTTATAAGGTCATTGCTATTGATGGACAATCGCCTGTAAGAAAAGATTTTGATCCGCAATCCTATCCCTTAACAGTCTCCATAGGGCTTGAACAAGTAAACGCTACTGATGTTTTGTTTGAGGAGTATGAAGCCCTAAAAGCGAGATTGGCTGAAGATTTGCCCGCGACCAATCGTGACGCGAATAAGCTAACTACGGTCGTGATGACCGGTGTAACCGCGATGGTGCGCGCCACCGCCAAAGAGATGGAAATCAAGGGCGTTTTGTACCCTGGCGAAAGTGTGCGCGAGCTTTTGCGCGAGGCGGATATAACGCATATCTCCAACGAAATCCCGTTTTATGATCAATGTCCGGAACCACAATGGACGCAGGAGAATCTCGTCTTTTGTTCGAACCCCAGATATATCGATTTATTGCTGGATATCGGCGCGGATGTGATTGACCTTACCGGCGATCATTTTCAGGATTATGGCGCGGAAGCAATGCACCAAACGCTTGATATTTATCAGGCGCACAATTTACCTTATTTTGGTGGTGGGCGCAATATTGATGAAGCCCGAACGCCAGTAAAATTTGAAGTAAATGGAAACAAAATCGCCTTCCTGGGCTGTAATGGCAAAGCGCCTGGTTATGCCAGCGCCAGCGATACAAACCCGGGTGCTTATCATTGCAATATGGACGACATGGTTGTGGCTATTGATAAGCTCATTACCGAAGGCTATCTGCCCATTGTAACCTTTCAGCATTACGAGTATTACCACTGGGCTGCTGAGCCATACCTGGTTGAAGATTTTCGCCGTGTTGCTGAAGCCGGAGCGGTTGTTGTAAGTGGCAGTCAGGGGCATCAACCGCATGCCTGTGAGTTTCATGAAGACGCGTTTATTCACTACGGTTTAGGCAATCTCTTTTTTGACCAGCTCACGACTTATGCTGATACTGATAAAGCCTTTATCGACCGCCTGGTGTTTTATGACGGAAGACTTATATCTGTTGAGTTAATCACCACGCGCTTTTATGACTGGTCGAAGCCGGTTATTGTCTATGGTGAAGACCGTATAGAAATGCTTGAAAAGCTGTTTGAATATAGCGACTGGGAAGAGAAATAAAGAATTCGCCATTTTACGCAAATACATAGTAGAATAATATTGAAAAGAATGTTCGTTTATGAAAGGTAATCACTCAGGAGACTTTATGACAAAAGAAACAAAGAAACAAGGTTTTGCAACCCGCCAAATTCATGGATACGATGTACGTGTCCCCGGTATCAATCCCCTGGCCACACCCATTTTCCAGACCAGTACGTTCGTGTTTGACGATTGCGCTCAGGGCGCGGCACGCTTTGCTGGAAAAGAAGAAGGCTTTATTTACTCCCGCATTGGCAATCCCAACGTTGAGCAGGTGGCAAAGAAAGTTGCCATTCTCGAAGGTGCTGAAGCGGGATTGGCCCTTAGCTCCGGCATGGGCGCGGTGAGCACAGTTTTGTTGAGCCTTTTGGAGCAGGGCGATCATATCGTCGCTGATTTGGCTCTTTATGGCGCAACTTTTACTCTCATGCAGGACGCTTTGCCTCGCTATGGAATTAACACCACCTTTGTGGACGCGACCGATTTGGATATGGTCATCGACGCCATTAAACCTGAAACCCGCATGGTTTATTTCGAAACACCGACCAACCCCAACCTGAAAGTTGTGGATATTGCTGAACTGGTCAAACGCGTGCGCGAAAAAGATCCCCTCATTTTGGTCGTCATCGACAATACCTTTGCCACACCATATCTGCAACAGCCATTGTCGCTGGGCGTTGATGTGGTTGTTCACTCGGGCACCAAGTATCTGAACGGGCACGGTGATGTTATCAGTGGTTTTATCGCCTCAAATAAAACAATCATTGACCGCTGCCGTGATATCGGCCTAAAGATGGTTACTGGTTCTGTTTTGGGCGCGTTTGAAGCTTTCTTAATCAACCGCGGACTCAAAACTTTGGATATCCGCATGGAAAAACACTGCAAAAACGCGATGAAAATTGCGGAATGGCTTGAGACCCAACCCAAAGTGCGCAAGGTCTATTATCCTGGCTTAAAGAGCTTTGAAGGTTACGAAGTTGCCAAAAAGCAAATGAAACTCCCTGGCGCGATTATCTCGTTTGAACTGGAAGCCAGCAAGGAAGCAGCCGAGCAGTTTGTCAATTCACTTGAACTGATTACGCTCGCGGTTAGTCTTGGTGATGCTGAAACGCTGATTGAGCATCCCGCTTCAATGACCCACGCCGGCTATAGCAAGGAAATGCTTGAAGAAGCAGGCATCAGCGAGACTCTAATTCGCATTTCAGTTGGACTTGAAGACGCGGATGATATCATCGCTGATCTTGAAAAGCACCTGGCTGCAGTCTAGGAAATCAATAATAAAATAAACAAGCCGGTTCAACAGCCGGCTTTTTTAATTAATTTATTTTTAACTCGGTGTGGTAGAAATGTTCAAGATTTATCTCAGTTTGCCCGTTTGGGTAGGGTTTTTAGGAAGTCATGCCAGTTAGTGATGATGTCAATGAGCGTTTGGTCGAGATATTTATAGGCTGACAGAATGAATTCAGGTTGTACTGGGAAGTACGCTTCGGCTATTGAGCCAGTGATAGCAGCGAGTGTGTCAGTGTCGCCCCCCAAGGAAATGGCATTGCGAATGGCGCCTTCAAAACCATCGCTATCCAGGAAGGCGAGCAAAGCGAAAGGCACCGTGCGCTGGCAGCTGGTATCGCGCGGGAAAGAATCATCAATATCTATAAAGTAAACATCCTGGAAATCGGGATAAAAATCCATCAATTTAGAGTGGCGCAGTTCACTTTGCAGATAATCTGCAAGACCATACCAAATTGCCAAAGCGGTTGCCTGCGCGCCTTTGATGCCTTCGGGATGGTTGTGTGTGACCTCGGTAACCGTTTTGGCAAGGGCCAGAACTTCTGTTTCGCTCCGCGCGATATAAGCCACGGGACTCACCCGCATGGCGGCGCCGTTGCCAAAACTGTTGTATGGTTTGGGTTCATCGGAGAAAATCCAGTGAATAAAACTTCCGCCAAAACCGCGGTCAGGGTAAGCGCGTCCCAGTTTTTGCATACAGCTGATGGTGTATTGGGCCAGTATTTCGTGAAACGCGGGGTGATCAAGGGGTGACGCGTTTTCAGATGTTTCCATACTGGGCAGCTGCGAAACAAAGTGCCAGCTTTGCATGATGGCATCTGCGATGGCCAGGGTCATCAGGGTGTCATCTGTAAAGCGACAACGGGGCGTGAAAAACTCAAAACCTTTGCCTGGAGCAGGTCTGCCTTCAAATTGTGAGCCGACGATGTCGCCGATAATCGCACCGTACATGTTATTTCCTTTCAATGATTTAATTTTACCTGAGTAATGTTTAGATTTGGCAAGTATGAATTTTTTTACTGTGAAGGAGAGAATGTAAACAAAAAGGTGCCGGATTTCCGACACCTTAAGCTTTTATGCCCCTACCGGGACTCGAACCCGGGTTTTAGCCTTGAAAGGGCTGCGTCCTAACCGCTAGACCATAGGGGCGTGAAGCAATAATATACTTGATATTTCAAAATCGGTCAAGCATTTTGTGAGAAATTGCCCAAATTTGTTTTATGTGGGGATTGAAACTCGTAAAATTGAATAGTAAGGCATGAAAACGATGCGTTTGTGAATGTTTACAGTAAAAAAACAAGATGTTTTATATTGTCTGTGGGGTATTAATCTCTGGTTTTGATTACCAGTATCTTTTGGGGATTATGTATTTGTTCCTAAAGGGGTGTCATAATCGCTGCTCGATAACCAAAACTAATGCAAAATGCTTGACTCAAAAGCTGTCATCGTTTACAATAATTTTTCGTTGCCCCGGCGCAAGTTGGCTGGGGTTTGTTACGTAGACCAACTTTCCCGTGTATGGGCGGTTGCACGCGCAAAACATGGCGAAGTGAAGATTGGAGAGAATATGAAATATGCAATCGTAGAAGTCGGCGGTAAACAATATCGCTGCGAAGAAGGCAAAGCGATTACCGTCGATTTGATCAACTCACCCGTTGGCGACGAAATCGTGCTCGATAAAGTATTGCTTATCGTTGATGACGAAACCGCAACTATCGGCAAGCCTTATATCAAAGGCGCAAGCATCAAAACACAGGTGCAGAGCCAAATCAAAGGTAAGAAGATTTTTGTCTTCAAGTACAAACCGAAAATTCGATACCGCCGAAGAGCTGGTCATCGACAAAAATACACCAGACTTCTGGTTGAATCAATTGTAATGGAGTAGTGAAATGGCCAAGAAAAAAGGTGGCGGTTCATCCCGCAATGGTAGAGACAGTCGTGGGCAACGCCTCGGCATCAAAAAATTTGGTGGCGAGAAAGTGCTCAGTGGCAATATTTTAGTAAGACAACACGGTACCAAAGTTCATCCTGGATGGAATGTTGGTTTGGGTCGTGACTATACCTTGTTTGCAACCATGGACGGTTTTGTGAAATACGAAACCATGCCCACTGGACGCAAAAAGGTGCATGTTTACGAAACACCTGAAGGACCGGTAAGAGGCTAAGTCATGAAGAAAAATATTCAACCAAAGTATTATTCAAACGCGAAAGTTTCCTGTGCGTCTTGTGGCGCTGAGTGGGAAACCGGTTCAACCGTTCCTGAAATCCGAACCGAAGTTTGCTCAAATTGTCATCCCTTCTACACGGGACAACAAGCGCGTATTCTTGACCGCGAAGGCCAGGTGGAACGCTTCTACAAACGTTTGCAGGTCCGCCAGGATTTGGTTGCCGAACAAAAAGCACAAAGCGAAGCCAAAACTTCGCCCGATCGTCCCCTTTCCGATTTGGGAATCACCGCAAAAGCTGTTTCCGCGCTGCAAAAAGCTAACCTTAACGTGGTTGGCGATGTGCTGAAGGTGCTTGAAGGTGGCGAAAAAGCACTCTTGGAAGTTGACGGTTTTGGTCGCAAATCCTTGATCGATCTCAAGAAGGAACTGCGTCGCTTCGGTTACGAAATTCCAGCCGCGGCTGAAGAAATCGAACTCTAAAAAGTTTTTAGTGTAAGTTGAAGGCAGACTTGGAAAGTTCAGGTCTGCCTTTTGTTTTTAACTTTGCCATTTTCGATGAAAGATTTATACTAGAGATATCATAACCCTTGGAGGTAACATGGCACAGGTTTCTGGCATTGTTGAAGTAATAACAGGTTCTATGTTTTGCGGAAAGACGGAAGAACTCATCAGGCGATTACGACGCGCGACGATCGCAAAACAAAAAGTGGTCGTTTTTAAACCCATTATTGATGATCGTTACGCTTTCAACAAGGTTACATCGCATTCTGGCGCGGATTTTGAAGCAGTTCCCATCAATCACTCCAGCGAAATTTATGACTTATTGAAGGATGATGTTAATGTGGTGGGGATTGACGAGGCGCAATTTTTTGATGATGGCATTGTGGATGTCGCGCAAACACTGGCTGACAAGGGCCTGCGGGTGATTGTGACCGGTCTGGATACTGATTTTCGCGGTGAGCCTTTTGCTTGCATGCCCGAGATGATTGTCAAAGCGGACAAGGTGGATAAACTGGAAGCAATTTGCATGCGTTGTGGCGAACCTGCCACACGCACTCAACGCCTGGTGAATGGGTCTCCAGCGAACTACAATGACCCTGTGGTGATTGTTGGCGCGGCGGAAATGTATGAGGCACGCTGTCGGCATTGTCATGAAGTGCCTGGAAAAGGAGAGTAATAATGGCTGTACAAAAGTGGCAGGATTTCATTAAAAAAGAGTTGATTTCTGAAGAAGAACTCCAGGCGCGCATCAAAGAAATGGGCGCAGAAATTACCCGTGATTTTGCTGGCAAGGACCTGTTGGTCATCAGTATTTTGCGGGGTGGGGTGATGATTACCGCTGACCTGATTCGCCATATTGATTTGCCTTTGGCAGTGGAATTTATGGCTGTGGCATCGTATGAGCAGGGCATGCGCCAAAGTGATGGCGATGTGCGCATTACGCTTGACCTGCGCACGCCGATTAAGGGCAGACATGTTTTGATTGTTGAAGATATTATCGACAGTGGCCATACGCTGAATTCAGTGATGGACTTGCTGCAAACCCGTAATCCCGCTTCAATCACCATTTGCGCGCTCTTGGATAAATACGAACGGCGTGAGGTGGATGTGGATATCCGCTACACTGGTTTTAAGATTGAAAATGAGTTTGTTTTCGGTTACGGTCTGGATATCGACGAGTATTATCGCAATTTACCCTTCATAGGCACGGTGGATCTCGATAAGTATGAAGTACCCAGTTAGTCCTGAATTTGAGTGCGTTTTGCAAGCCCTGCGCGAAATCAAAGCTGATGGACAAAAGCTTTATTTGGTGGGTGGGGCTGTTCGGGATTTGTTGTTGGGCAAGCCGGTCCATGATTTTGATTTTGTAACCGCGCAAGGTTCGCGGGAACTGGCTAAAGCATTACGCAAAAAACTGGCCGGTGCGAGCTTTGCGCTGGATGATGAACGCGGTTTTAATCGTGTGATTTTAGATGGGGGCACACCCTTCGAGCGGCATATTGATATCGCTGAATTTGTAGGTGATGACTTACAAGTGGATTTGCGGGCGCGTGATTTCACGATAAATGCCATGGCGTTGGATATCGATAATCTGGATGATTTGATTGACCCATTGGGTGGTGAAGCCGACCTCAAACAAGGGGTATTGCGGGAGGCATCACCTGATGCTTTTATGAATGACCCTTTGCGTGTGATGCGTGCAGTGCGCATGGCGCAGGCGTTTAATCTGGGGATATCCTTTAAAACTTTAGAGCATCTGCGCGTAGCCACAACAGAATTGAGGCGTGTTTCAGGTGAGCGCATACGTGATGAATTCTTTAAAATCCTTGATGAAAAGGATTACGAAGCCTCACTAAGGCAGATGTGGGAACTGGGGATACTGAGTGAAATTTTTTCTTGCCTGCCTTGTTATTCTCAGGATGGGGTAAGCGTTTCAAATCAAAAAGTTGAAAAGCGATTGTTCCGGCTTAAGTGTCTGGAACAGTTGTACCAAGACCTGGAAAGTGAGCAAGGGTTAGTTAGTACTTCCGCGTCTGAAAAGCAAAGGCAAGCACATATCGCGGGCTGGCAAGAGCAGCTAAACGCGTATCTTGATATGCAAATCACGCCTGGCAGGACAGTCCGCAATCACTTGGTTTTAGTGGCACTTTTGCTGGATTTAGAGCGTGAAAATGCGTCGGAAAGTCCTATCCAGCTTGTAGCAAATTCTTTCAAGTTAAGCAAGCCGGAAAGTGATTTTTTGAGCAGGATTGAGAAAGCATTTTTGTCCGGTGTTTTTTCAGTTTCCTGTGAACGTCATTTAATTGATATGGAAGTCTATAGGCTGCTTAAAGAACTCAAAATTGCATCACCAGCTTACGCGTTACTTGGCTTGGTTTTAGCTGATACTGAATTAGAACACGCATCAAAGGCATTAAATATTTGCCAGGAAAACAGTTTGAATTTGCTTTCAGTCTGGTTTCAGCGTGGTGGGGAGATATTGAAACCAAACTTGCTGATGGATGGCAACGAGATTATGCATTACGCTGGCTTGGCACCAGGACCAATCATCGGCGACTTGCTGGAAAAACTCGAAGAAGCCCAGTTTTTGGGACTTATCGAAACAATCGACCAGGCGAAAGCGTTTATCGACAAGGAACTGGTACAAAACAATAAGAGGTGAAATGATGAAGAATGAAGCGATTATAGATGCTATTTATGCCCGCAGAAGCATCCGGAAATTTACGGACGAAGCTGTCAGCGATGAGCACATTGACATCCTTTTGAAAGCGGCTATGGCCGCACCCAGCGCGACGAACGCCCAGCCCTGGCGTTTCGTGGTCACACGTGACCCTGTTCGACTGGCTGCAATTCGCAAGGAAATGCCCGCAGGGAAAATCAATGCGCCGCTGGCCATTTTAGTTTGCGCGGATCTCACGATTTTCAAACGACCGATCACCGAACGGTTTTGGACGCAAGACTGCTCAGCGGCAACGCAGAACATTTTGCTAGCCGCGGTAGCTCTGGGGCTGGGTACGGTGTGGTGTGGGGTGCATCCGGTGCCACTCATCGAAAAACGCATGGAGAAACTCTTGGACTTGCCGGCGAACGTCAAAGTGCTTAATGTTATTTACATTGGACACCCAGCTGAAGAGAAAGAAGCACGTACGCAATATGACGCTAACAAGGTTTTTAAGGACCGTTATGGCGAGCCCTGGCAGGATTAAAACACGCCAAGTCTTAATAAGATATTTCATATTTCAATAAAATGCGGGGTTCCCGTTTTGAGTGTGTAAATATAGTATAAGAATCTAAGTTAATTCAAGCATTTAAGTAGAAACTTTGCAGGTAAACAAGGGCTATACGTGGTATCATTCATAGTTGCGAAAACAACTGAAACGTTCGCGCGTTTCGATAAAACTTTATGGAGGAACAATGACAGATAAAAAATGGGTTTATTTATTCAGCGAGGTTGACCAAGCCGAAGCTTACGCTGGCACCTGGGATGGTGTGCGCGGTTTATTAGGTGGCAAGGGTGCCAACCTGGGTGATATGATCCGCGCCGGTGTTCCGGTACCCCCTGGCTTTACAATCACAACTGAGGCTTGTAACGCTTTTCAGAAAACCCGTGAATTCCCAGAAGGTATGTGGGATCAGGTCTTGGCTGCCGTCAAGGCACTGGAAGAAGAAACCGGAAAGAAATTTGGTGATCCCGTTAATCCGATGTTGGTATCCGTTCGTTCAGGTTCGAAATTCTCGATGCCCGGCATGATGGACACCGTTTTGAACCTTGGTTTGAACGAAGAAACTGCCGAAGGCATGATTAAAATCACAGGCAATCCCGGTTTTGTGGACGACTCCTATCGCCGCTTGGTGCACATGTTGGGCACGGTGGTTTTGGGAATCGACGACGAGTATTTCGAAGAACCCCTGGAAGCTTACAAAGCCGAAAAAGGCTACAAACTCGATATCGAGATGACCGCTGATGACTGGGCTGAAATTATCAAGACTTACCTGGCTGTTGTAAAAGAGCACAAGGGCTTTGATTTCCCGATGGATCCCTACAAACAGTTGGAATATGCCGTAAAGGCTGTGTTTGACTCCTGGGATTCCCGTCGCGCGATTGACTATCGCCGACGTGAGAATATTCCGGATGACCTGGGCACCGCAGTGAACGTGCAGTTGATGGTCTTCGGTAACTCGGGCAATAACTCGGGTACCGGTGTTGCTTTTACCCGCAACCCGCAAAACGGCGAAAACGAAATGTACGGCGAGTTCCTGGTGAATGCCCAAGGTGAAGACGTTGTGGCAGGTATCCGCAATGCTGACCCCATCGCTGAAATGGCACAAATCTGGCCTGAGGTTTATCAGCAATTCTTTGATATTACCGAACGCCTTGAGCACCATTACAAAGAAATGCAAGATGTTGAATTTACCGTTGAAGATGGTAAATTGTGGATGTTACAGACCCGCAACGGCAAACGCACCGCAAAAGCAGCTGTGAAGATTGCAGTGGATATGGTCAAGGAAGGCCTGATTGACAAAGTTGAAGCTGTCAAGCGTGTTACTCCCGAACAGGTTGACAACTTGCTGCATCCCCAGTTCTCACACGAAGCGATTGAACAGGCCCACAAAGACGGTCGTTACTTCGCTAAGGGTGTGAACGCGTCGCCTGGTGCCGCGGTTGGTCGCATCTATTTTGACCCCGACACAGTGCAAAGAAAACATCAGGACGAAGGTCAGGATGTTATCATGGTACGTCCTTTCACCAAACCCGATGATGTGCATGGTATGCTTTCCGCCAAGGGTATTTTGACCTCCGAAGGTGGCGCGACATCTCACGCCGCAGTGGTCGCCCGCCAGTTTGGTGTGCCATGTGTGGTTGGCGCGTCAGCGATTGCCATCGACGCGGAAAAACTGCAAATGGTCGCGAATGGCAAGACTGTCAAAGAAGGCGAATGGATTTCTGTTGACGGTACAACCGGTGAAGTTTACGTGGGTCAACTGGAATTGAGCCAGGTTGATATCACTGAACAAAAAGAACTGATGCAACTTTTGAGCTGGGCTGATGAAATCTCCCGCTTGCAGGTTTGGGCTAACGCGGACTATCCCGCTGACGCTACCCGCGCCCGCGAATACGGCGCTAAGGGTATCGGCCTTTGCCGCACCGAGCATATGTTCTTTGACGTTGAGCGCCTGCCCGACGTGCAAATGATGATTATGAACGCTGAAGAAACCCAGCGTATGCTGAACAGCATTGAAGTTTTACAGCATGCCTATGACACTGGCAAACTTGAAGGTCGCACTTTGAATGAAGAGGAAATGGCTGAACTCAAGGCTGAAATTGAACAAGAAACTGCCAAGATGCGTGCTACACCAGCCGCGCAAGCTTACTTCAAGGCACTCGAAATCATCTTGCCCCAGCAACGCGGTGACTTTTACGGTCTCTTTGAAGCGATGGACGGCCTGCCCGTTATCATCCGCCTGATTGACCCACCATTGCATGAGTTCCTGCCTTCAATGGAAGAGCTTTTGGTTGAAGTTGCCACGATGCGCGCCAAGGGCGAAACCGAAGGTCTGACCGAGAAAGAAAATCTCCTGGCTGTGGTGCAAGGCCTGCACGAAAGCAACCCCATGATGGGTCTGCGCGGTATCCGCCTGGGTATCGTTTACCCCGACATCATGAAGATGCAGGTTCGCGCTATCTTTGAAGCTGCTTGCGATGCCAAACTGAACGGCATTGACCCCCATCCTGAAATCATGATCCCCCTGACCGGTATCGTCACCGAGTTGGAACAGGTCCAGCCGACCCTGGTCCAAATCGCAAAAGACGTGATGGCAGAAAAGGGTGTTCAGGTTGATTATCAGTTTGGTACGATGATTGAAATCCCCCGCGCTTGTATTACCGCAGAAGAAATCGCGAAATACGCTGAATTCTTCTCATTCGGTACCAACGACCTGACCCAAATGTCCTTTGGTTACAGCCGCGATGACGCCGAGCGCACCTTCCTGGCTGAATATGTTGAAAAAGGTATTCTGCCCAAGAACCCCTTCCAGACCCTGGATCGCAAGGGCGTTGGCGCGCTGATGAAGCTGGCTGTTGAAAAGGGACGCTCTGTGCGACCTGACCTGACCGTGGGTATCTGTGGCGAGCATGGTGGTGACCCAGCATCAATCGAATGGTGTCATCTGATTGGCAACAACTACGTCAGCTGTTCACCCTTCCGTGTGCCCTTGGCCCGCCTGGCTGCCGCCCACGCGCAGTTGAAACACGGCTAATCTGGCTAAAAACGCTTAAGTAAAACAAAAAGGCGAGTTAGAAACAACTCGCCTTTTTTGTTTTACATTTAATGTTTGTTTCTTATTCTGATGAGTTGGTTAATTACTATAAATCAAACGATAGAGATTGTGAATTTCGACGATGCGGCGGACGTAGATACGAGTTTCCAGGAAGCGAATGGTGCTTAAAAAGAGGTCGTAGTCGGCGTTTTTGCTCATTTCCTGCCAGCGCATCACACTGCCCGGGCCGGCGTTGTAGGCTGCCAAACCGTGGTAAGAGTTACCATCGAAAACGTATAATTGACGGGCTAAATAGTTCGCGCCCAGCTCCAGGTTGTAATAGGGCACATCGAGGTCTGAGGGGCTAAAATCCGTCAAAAAACCGGTTTCCGAGGCGATTTGTTCAGCAGTGGCGGGCATGAGCTGCATCAAACCCCGCGCGCCGGCGGTACTCATAGCCTGGGTGCCAAAACGGCTTTCCTGATGAATAACACTCAGCAAAACGAACGGTGAGAGCTTGTATTTTTCAGCTTTGGCTTCAATCCAGGGCAGGTAATAAGCGCCGTATTCCACATAGGCAAAATAGGGAGGCAGAATGCGCGCCACGGGTGTGTCGCCATAGCCAGCCAGCTGGCGAATCGTGCGGGCGCATTCGATGGCGGATTTGTAATAATAGTTATCCAAAAAGAGTTTCAATAGACGGAAAGTGTTCAGGGGATCTTCGGTGTTTTCCAGGCGCAGGGACTCAAACTCGTTGTTGGCTTTGTCGAAAAGACCCAAACGGTTGTATTCCATGCCACGCATATAGCGCGCGTCACTTTCCAGCGCGGAACTGTAGTCCGTGTTGATATCAGCAGGCAAGCTAAAGGCATACTTGAGCCAGTCGGCTGCCAAAACGCGTTCATTATCCAGGTCAATTTTGAGTTTGTAGTTGCCATCTTCTGTGAATGGTTCTTTGCCATCCAGCAGTTCGCTGGCACGGATGCCGTAATAACCGTAGGGGTCGGCATCCATGGCACTTTGCCAGCTGAGACGGGCTTCATCGGCATGTCCCAGCGCCATTTTTGTTTTGCCCAGCCAAAGATGCGCGCCGGCAACTTCGAGCGGGGCGTCGGTGATGAGCAGAGCGCGATTGAAGCTTTCAAGGGCATTTTCGTAGTCTTCCAGCTGATAATAAAGCGCGCCACCAAAGAATAAACCATTAAAGGCTTCTGGCGCGTAAGGGTAGGCGATGCCGATACCGGTCCAGGTGTCAGCAGCTTTTTGGGCTTGATTGTCGAGCAGATAGTAGTTACCAGCGGAATAGAGCAAGGCAGGCGCGTAGGCTTCGCCGTTGGGCATTCTGGCATAGCTGAGGGCGGTTTCAGTGGCGAGACGGATTTGCCCCATGTATGCGTTTTGGGTATAGATGATGCTTTCAATTGATTTGAAATGGTAGATGCTTTGTGGGTAGTCCTTGACGATTGTGGCCCAAAGGGCAATGGCTTCTTTGTCCCATTCGGTGCCACCAGTGCGGTTTGCGGCGAGCCTTTGTTCTGAGGCGAAACTGGCTTGAGTCAACCCATAAGCGCGGGTGGCAAGCGCTTTGTAGTAAAGGGCGATGTCTTTTTCCAGGCCATCACCTTCCAGATAGCGGTCAAAGGCTTCAATGGCGAGATTGTGCTGGTTGATGTTGTAGTTGATGATGCCGCGTTGCAGTTCGTTCACTTCCTGGCCAGCGTCAATAAGGGTCACAAGAGCGCTAAAGGCATCGTAAGTTTCCGGGAAGCGGTTGACCGAATCCTGAAAGTAAGCATAGCCTTCAGCGGTGTTTCCCCGGGCGATTTCTATGCGCCCAGCCAGTAAATTAGCAGCCGACTTCGTGTAGATGCTGGATGAGTTTTCGTAAATTTGCTGATAGGTTTCCAAAGCTTTGGATGTTTCACCAGTGAGTTGGTAAGCGTTGGCGACCTTCATGCCGATACTGTTCTTGTCGCTGAGGCTGGGGGCTTGCCAGGCTGTGAGATACGCCGAAAGCGCTTCCGGGTACTGTTTGAGCGCGGTGTAGCTGTCGCCGATGCGTGTCCAGGTTTCGGCGGTCAGGATATCGGGCTGGGCGTTGATGTAGCTGGTGTAGAAATGAACAGCGTCTTCTGGCTGGTCTTCCGCGTCGGAAATCATGCCTAAAAGGAAGTTGCCACGAATGCCGGGTAAGGTGTGTGGGAAACTTTCCATGAGCTTATCCAGGTTGCTTCGGGCCTGCTCCAAGTCGCCGGATTTGTAGTGGGTCAGGGCCTGGCCATAGAGCGCGGCGGCTTTGTAATCTTCGGTGTTGGCTGGGGGCGAACTGCTGTAGAGTTTGAGCGCTTCGGCGAAGTCGCCAAAGGCAAGCGCCAGATCGGCTTGGGCGAAGTGAGCTTCGGCATCGGGTATGTCTTCAATGATGACGGGAAGGCTTTCGGTTGGCGTTGGTGTGGGCAGCATCGCGCTGGTTGGGGTGGGTGGCGCGGTCTGGTGGGACAAGGGTAAGTTGCACGCACCAAAAATGAGCGATAGACAGAGCATAATGGATAAACTAAATAAAAACCGTTTTGCTTTCATATAAAAATTATCAACCATCGCGCGGGGCTTGTCAAATCAGCTTGCTATGGGTTTGGAAAAAAATTAGGGTTTGCTTTTGGGTGGATATCAGATACTCGTAAAAATTTTCCCCAGCTTTTCTAGATCGAATCCTTTTCTCATGATGATGAGTGCGGAAAAGAAATAAATCAGGCTGAAGATATTCAAGCTTATTAAAAATGCGTTCATGTTCCCAAGCGGAAGGATTGAGAACAACCATCTACAAACATTGACAAGGAAATGGATCGTGGTCACGATTGCCAAGCTATGTGTTTTTAGAAACACGGCATTGAAGTAAAGGCCGAAAGCGACGGCTGAGACCAAAGCTGAAATAAGAAAAAAGATAAATTCTGGTTTGTTTGTGGTAAAAAGAGTCGCTTGACCGATATATGTGGTGGTATGACCCAGTGAAAAAATGAGTGCAGAGATAAAGAGAAAACTAATAAGGTGTTTTAATTTTATATCTTGAACTTTCAGCATACGAAGGATTATCAGGAAAAGGATTAGGAGGACAAAACGAAAAATAATTTCTTCATTGAGTACTGAAAAAAAGGTTTTTATTGCATGGCGTAGCATATTTTTGAGTTGATTTGCTGGTTCGGTTGTTGTTTGAAATGTTAGCAAGTTTGCAGGATTTAAAAAAGCTCGATAAATTAGCGTGATGGCATATTCCAAGCCAACCGGGATGAGATAGATGTGATAAGATGCTTTAACGCTAAGAAACTTCTTTAAGATATGCCATTGCTTTTCTGCTAAAAGGATAAGAACGAATGTAACAGAAAAGACTATTCTTGCTAAGATAGCATGTCCGAAGAAAAATTCAATTATTAACCACAAGAGAAAAAACCCGCTGTAAATGAGCAGAAGTTTTATCTCATTTGATTTTGATTGTTCCATGACAGAGACTAAGTTAAATTTTATTCAATCTCTTCAGTGTTTTCAGGGTCTAAGAGTTCTACTCCTTCAAATTCACCAGCTTCCATGGCTTTGAGCAGTTCGCGGGCTTCTTCAACTTGGGATTCATGAACAAGGATGTAAACTTCGCCTATTTTGCCCACGGTAAAGCCATAAATTGAACCGGCTGCATCCTGGTCAACAATGGTTTTAATACCTTGTGCTTCAAGGAAAGCGGCAATGGATTCGCTCATCAGGCGGTTTTGGGTTTTGTAGACGACGTGCATGTCTTTGTAGTAGCTCATTCGAACATCCAGTCTTCGGTAACGCGTTTCCAGCGCACGAGTTCTTCCGGTTTAAACCAAAGCGCGATTTCAGCCTGACCATTTTCAACAGAATCGGAAGCGTGTACCAGGTTAAAACGGGCTTGAATGCCATAATCATGGCGAATGGTGCCGGGATCGGCTTCGGTGCCGCGTGTTTTGCCGACAGTTTGGCGGATAGCAGAGATGGCGTCGGGGCCTTCCCATACCATAGCCATCACGGGCGCGGAAGTGATGAAGTCGATGAGGCTGTCATAAAAGTGTTTGCCTTCGTGAACAGCGTAGTGCTTTTTTGCCAGGTCATCACTGACCAGTAAAAATTTGGCACCGATTAAGCGTAAGCCACGGTCTTCAAAGCGGGTGATGATTTTGCCGATGAGTCCACGTTGAACACCATCGGGTTTGATGAGTACGAGTGATTGTTCCAAAAGATTATTCCTTTCTAGTCGTTTCCCAGCATTTCATAAGCTTCCCAAAGTGGGGTGCTTGCTTCGTCAATGCTGAGATGTTTTCTAAGGGCGATGCCAGCAGATTTGCGAAAGTCCGCATCATCTTTGTGTTGGGCAACGAAGTTTTTAGCCTCATCCAGCTTACCGTCAAGGATGAGCGTTTCCAGGGACTGAATGGGGTCTGGGTCAATGGGCAATTCATAGGCCAGTTCCAAACCGCTTTCATCAAGACGCGTTGGCAGAATCTGCTCGGCGGGAGGCTGGCTGGAGAGCAGATCCCAGCCACTTTCTTCAGGGCGGGGTGGTGCTACAAAGGGGGCTTCCTGCGCGTAGTCTAACTCAAATGCTGGGCTGTCTGGCAAGGGTTTTTCGTCACGTTGCGCCCAGTTTAGAATCCACTCGGGCAAGGGCATGGATTCATGCTGCACAAGCAGTTCCTGAGTTTCCTGGTTGGCTTGCAGTGCTTCCCTGGCAATACCAACTGGCTGAGTGTTTTCAAGCCCGGTTTCTTTTGATGTATTAAGCGGTTGCGTGTCCTTGAGCATGCTTAATCTCCCAGATAGTCCCGCAGTTTACGACGCACGCTGGGGTGGCGCAAGCGGGTGAGAGCCTGGGCTTCAATTTGGCGTACACGTTCGCGGGTAACACCCATTTTGCGGCCAACTTCTTCAAGCGTGTAGGCTTGTCCGTCCAGCAGTCCGTAGCGCAGTTGCAAAATACGCACTTCGCGGGGTGGCAGGTCTGCCAGCACTTCTTCCAGGTGTTCTTTAAGCAGGTTTAGGGTCGCCAACTCATCGGGTGGCGGGGCTTCGTCGTCTTCAATGAAGTCACCAAGCACGGAATCATCTTCGTCATCGGTGGGTGTTTCCAGCGAGAGTGGCCGGCGCGAAACCTGAATCATGTTTTCAACTTTTTTGGGTGTCACTTCAAGTTCTTCAGCGAGTTCTTCAACGGATGGATCGCGCCCGAGTTTCTGGGTGAGCTGGTGCTGAACGCGCAAGAGTTTATTGATTTGATCGCCCATGTGCACCGGAACGCGAATGGTGCGGCCCTGATCAGCAATCGCGCGGGTAACAGCCTGGCGAATCCACCAGGTGGCATAGGTGCTGAATTTGTGTCCGCGCTGGTATTCAAATTTTTTGGTGGCGCGAATGAGGCCGATATTGCCTTCCTGAATGAGATCCAGGAATGGCACGCCACGTCCCATGTACTTTTTGGCTACGCTGATCACCAGGCGCGAGTTGGCGGTGATGAGATGGTCCACAGCTTGGTCGCCGTCTTCAATATCGGCTTGAAGCTGCAGAAGTTTTTTCATGCTATGCGTGCCTTTGGCTAATTCTTCGCGGGCTTCGCGACCTTTTTCGATACGTTTGGCAAGGGCAACTTCTTCTTCGATACTGTTGAGCAAATCGACACGGCTAACTTCTTTGAGATATAGCCCGATAGTGTCGTCAGTATCAATGTTGGCAAGGTCATCCCCTTCGGAAGCGATATCGGCCAGTTCCTGGTCATTAGGTTCTTCGCCAAATTCTTCGGTATCAGAAAGTTCCGTGTCGCTTGGGTCATCTTCGGGATGACTGTCTTCAACGTAAGTGATGCCAGCGTTTTGCAAACTGAGTACAATTTCATCAAACTGATCAGGTTCTATTTCAGCTTCCTGTAAATAGTTCATGATTTGGTCGTACGTAACTTGTCCTTTTTTACGTCCTAATTCAATCAAACGACTAGCTGTTCTTGTAACGGGATCTTCATTAATGCCAGATGTTTTTGTAATTCTTGCCATTCAAAATGCTACCTTTTCTGTCAAAATTATTCACACCATCATAGAGTACAATATTTTCAGATGAAACTCAAGTTTTTAGTGGAAATCAGCTGATAATCATTTTATCTGCGCGTAGATATGATGGTGAGTTGGTACGGTTTGTTGGTAAGCGCGGGGGTTTTGTTTGACCACCTTAAACCTTGCTGATAGAATCGTTTTGATAAGAGAGGTTCATACGTGTTTTTGAAAAAGACGGCAAATATTTGGATGCCCATTGTTATTCTAATCGTGCTGGTTGGCGCGACTTTTCTTAACCTTGAGTTATCAGAACGCTATGGTTTCGAAGAAGGTTTCATAACCCGTTACTCTGCGGCCAAGAACTGGATGAAAACGGGCGTTTCGCCTTACAGTGAAGAAAGCCATGCCTTAGCGCTTGAACTTGCAGGAGATGAAAACGCGTTGGCGGGCAATTTGGACCAGGGGCTTTTTTTGGACCCGGTTCCTTACGTGCTTTTTTATATCCCGCTTAGTTTTTTGCCCTATTCAATCGCGAAAGCCATTTGGATGACGATTATCGAAGTTGCGATTGTGCTTAGTGCCTGGCTGGCAATGAAGATTGTCGCTTTGAAATTGAGCATTCCAGAAACAATTTTGATAAGTATTGGTTTGCTTTTCTTTTATCCAAACCTGAAAATGATTCTTTCCGCCAGCGTTTTACCGCTTTACTTCTTTTTCATCATTTGGGCGATTTGGTTGGCAATGAACAAACAAGGGCGTATGGCGGGTGTTTTATTCTTTTTAGCCTTTGCGATGGTGCCTATCAGCCTTTTTATTGCCATTTTCTTTATGATTTGGCTGGGTGCCCGGCGTGATAATTCTTTGACCACCATCTTTTTTGTAGGGATTGGTTTTTTAATACTTATTGGCTTAATTCTTTTCCCAAACTGGCTGGCACAGTGGTTTACGGCTTATGTTTTGGTCTATCCAAAGTTCACCTGGCTCGACTCGCCTATTATGCGTATCAGTGAGTTGTTTCCAGGGGCAATTCGTCAACTGGCGATTGGTTTGAACATCGCCACGGTTGTCTATCTTTTTGTTGAGTGGTATGGTTTGCCGTCGCGCGAACAACGTGGCTTGCAATGGAAGCTGAGTTTGACCCTGGTTCTACTCTATTTCCTGAACCCACTGAAGCCAGTCAGTTATCAAATTTTGTTATTTATTCCACTTTTCGCAGTTTATAAGTATTTGAACGAAAAATGGCGAGTGGGTGGTAGAATAGTAACTTGGCTGAGCTTTCTGAGCATTGGCATCATCTATTGGATTAAGGGAACAGCACAAGAGACGTTTGTATCTGGTGGCGCGGATTTAATTATTCTGCTTTTGCCGATGATTAGTTTTCTTGGCTTGCAATACTTTAGATGGTGGGCGCTAAAAAGTTCAAGCGCGCTTATTGAATCGACTAATGGAGGTTATTATGGCTAAAAAACGAATAGGTATTCTAACAGGCGGGGGCGATGTGCCTGGCTTGAATATTGCCATCAAATCGGTGGTTTTGAACGCTGTCGAGGACGACTATGAAGTTATCGGCATCCGTCGCGGTTGGGGCGGACTTTTAAATTATGAAATCGGCAACCAGGAATCGCACGATTTATATATCCGACCACTGACACCACTTGCTGTCAGGCGTGTTGACCGCACCGGTGGCACTTTCCTGCACACTTCACGCACAAACCCTTCACACGTTCGTCCAAAGGATGTGCCTGAGTTTCTCAAGAACTCATCAAAAGGAAAATTATCAAACGAAGAAAATGGCGCGATGGATTATACAGACCACATCCTTGAGGTTCTGGACCATCTTGGCATTGAATCTTTGATTACGATTGGTGGGGACGACACACTAAGCTATTCTGTGCAACTGCATAAAACAGGATTCCCCTTGGTAGGTATTCCAAAGACGATGGACAACGACGTTTTAGGCACGGATTACTGTATCGGTTTTTCGACCGCGGTCACCCAGGCGGTTTCGCTGATTACGAATTTCCGCACGTCGGTTGGTTCGCATGAACGCATCGGCGTGGTGGAGCTTTTTGGACGCAATTCAGGTGAAACAAGTTTGATTACCGGCTATTTGAGTTATGTTGACCGAACGGTTATCTGCGAAGTGCCTTTTAACTTCGTTGAACTGAGCGAGATGCTGGCAAAAGATAAACGGGACAGCCCATCCCACTATTCCATTTGTGTTATCTCTGAAGGCGCGGTAACCGACAGTGGTTTGATTGTCGAATCCGGCGAAGAAGATGCCTATGGTCACAAAAAACTGGGCGGTATTGGTGATTTGCTTTCAGAGCAGATTAAAATTTTGACAGGCAATAACACCATGTACCAGAAACTGGGTTATCTCTTGCGCAGTGGTCCAGCGGACATGCTTGACCGCATGGTGGCAATGAACTATGGCGCGCTGGCGATGCAAATGACCAAACGAAAAGACTTCGGCAATATGGTATCCATTATGAATGGAAACTACAGCGAAGTCCCGCTTGAAACGGTCACCAGTGGTAAGCGGCACGTGGATGTTGATTTGTATTATGACGCTGCGAACTATCGACCGAAAATTAAGAACATTCTTGGATTGCCCATGTTCCTGCACTAAAAATGGGCGTTGAAAAACAAGGTGCCGACAGCAAACGCTACACGCTGATCCCCAGGGTGTTGGTGTTTGCTGTCGCTGATTCAGGTCAGGTTTTGCTTTTGCAAGGCGCGCCGGATAAAAAAATTTGGCCAAACATTTGGAATGGCATAGGCGGGCATGTGGAGCAGGGTGAATCGGTTTTGCAGGCCGCCCACCGCGAACTCCTGGAAGAAACGGGCTTAACAGCCCAAATCATGCAGTATTGCGGACAGGTCGTTGTGGATACGGGCACAAAACCTGGAATAATCTTTTTTGCGTTCAAAGCCAAAGCCTTGAGTGGTCAGCAACGTGAATCCGCGGAAGGACGACTGGCGTGGTTTACGTCAGAACAGGCGATGCGTTTGGACTTGGTGGAAGATCTTTATACGCTTCTGCCGATGGTTTTGGGCCAGGAGCCTAACGTTGAACCATTTTGGGGGCTATACTCTTATGATGAAACAGGTCAGTTGCAAATGTCGTTTTCGTTTGACTCAGACTCAACGTCATTACTCGAGTCTTCATCTTCTAAATCATCATAAGGTTTTTCGAAGAAAATCAATTCCGTATCGCCATATTTTCGGCGGTCAAACTCGATAAAGTTTTCGTAATTTTGTTCAGACCATTCAATGGGATTGATTTGCACGATAATCTGCCCGTCGTCGTGCAAAAGGTCTGGGTTTTCGTCTAACAGGCGCATCGCCTTTTCCCACATGTCTTTATATTGGGGCGGCGCGACATAGATGAGGTCATAGCCAAGCCGGCTGGGATTTTGAATGTAGGCAAAAGCGTCGCCACGTATGACGGTGGCTTGTTGACTAAATTTTGTGGTTTGAAGATTATCTTTGATGACCTTGATGGCTTGATGGCTGGTATCCAAGAAAAGGACAGAGTTCGCGCCACGGCTGAGGGCTTCAATGCCAACCGCGCCCGTGCCACCGAAAAGATCGAGTATGTCAATATCAAGCACTTCATCAGCCAGAATATTAAAGAGCGCTTCTTTTACCTGGTCGGTGATGGGACGCGTGGAATCGCCAGGCACAGTTTTGAGCCTTTTGCCTTTGGCACTGCCAGAAATTACCCTTAATGTTGCCATTCGTTTAGCACCTTTCCACGCATTGTTGAACATTCTTTCATGTTTGAGATGCCATGGAGTATAATCACAGCATCCGTGAATACCAGCATTATAGCACGGGCAAAGAGCTAAGAAAATATGACAGACAGTGAAAAATTAAAGTTGCTTGAAGCTTTATTGTTTAGTTCACCTGGCTTGGCCAGCGTGGATGCTTTGGCGCAAGCGATGGATATTTCTAAAAAAGAATGCGCTCAACTGCTTGAAACGCTAAAAACGCAATTGAAAGAAAACCATGGCATTCGCTTACAAACGGTGAAAAATCAGTATCAACTGGTGACCGCGGCGGAGTATGCCCCGGCGATTGAAAGCTTTTTAGGTCTGGAAGTCACCACACGATTGAGCCAGGCTGCATTGGAAGCGTTGGCGATTATCGCTTATAAACAGCCTACTACGCGTCCGGAGATTGACAGCATTCGTGGTGTAAACAGCGACGGTGTGGTGCGCACCTTGCTTTCCAGAGGCTTGATTGAGGAGTTGGGACGTTCAGAAGCAGCCGGAAGACCGATTTTATATGGTGTGACACCAGAATTCCTGCAACATTTTGGTTTGGAAAGCTTAGAGCAACTACCCGAACTTAATTTGGATGAACTTTTGCAAGGCAAAGCCGAGAGCGAAGAAGTAGTAGAGATTTTAAAGGACTAATGACAGAAGAACGATTACAAAAAATACTTGCAGCCGCGGGTTATGGGTCGCGTCGCGCGTGTGAGCTTCTTATTGATGCTGGAAAAGTGCGCGTTAATGGCAAACTGGCAAAGCTGGGTGATAAAGCAGATGCCGACAAAGATGCCATTATGGTTGATGGCAAACTTTTACGGGGTTTACAAAAAAAGGTTTACATTGCCATCTACAAACCCCGCGGTTATCTTTCGGATTACGATGAGAATTTTCCACGTCCGACCGTTCTGGATTTAATTGACGTGCCCGAGCAACTTTTCCCCGTTGGGCGTTTGGACTTTGACAGCGAAGGCTTGGTTTTGATGACGAATGATGGCGAGTTGGCTAACCGCCTGACTCATCCCCGTTATGAACATGAAAAAGAGTATGAAGTTTTGGTCAATCACATGCCGGATGAAGAGCAGTTGAGCATTTGGCGTCGGGGGGTTGTTCTAGAGGATGGCTATCGCACCAGGCCTGCCGGCGTGGAGTTTATCAACAAGGTGCATAATGGCGCCTGGTTGCGCATTACGCTAAAAGAAGGTAAAAAACGCCAAATCAGACTGACCGGTTTGCGGATAGGCTTGCCCGTGCGAAAGATTAAACGCGTGCGCATTGGTACGTTAAAGCTGGGCAATCTTAAACCAAGGGAGTGGCGATACTTGACGGATAAAGAAGTCGCTACGCTGCGTAAGTACGTGGGATTGAATTAAAAACATAGTTGTGAAAATACAAAAACGTTCTCCGCGGAGAACGTTTTTTGAATCTGTTTTTTTGATATTTTAGTTGAAGTCAATAAAGATTAGCCCAAAATGGATTTAATCTGTTCCATTTTTTCTTCTGGAATGACTCCTTCGGGGTCTTCGCGATCGAAACGACGAATAGTGCGTTTAAGTTCATTGATTTTCACGTGCTGAATAGGCGCATCTTCCATCTCGCCAATGACGGTTTTATCTGTGAGAAGTACCAACAAGGGCACAATCGGGGGTTGTTCTGAGTATACCAGGCCGTTTTCGTTGAGTTTATCCTGCAATCCTTGAATCTGAATAGCCAGTTCTCTTTCCGGGTTGCCTAAATTTTCCTGACCGATAATGCGCATTAAGATACCGCGACCTTTTTCTCTCCACTTGCCATTGACGTAGCTAATAGTGCCCGGTGTAACGATAGGATGTAAGGCGTAAAATTTGTTTGGACCCAAAAGCAGATTGGGCACTGTGGTGGTATAGACGTAAAAACTGTAATCACCGCGAATGGTTTCGAGTGCTTTATGCATCACTTCGTCGTAGCGGGGTGAGCGCGAAAAGCGACTGGAGTAGTACATACTAATCTGCGTCAGTACAAATCCGACAATTAGGGCCACATAAGACCATAAAATCATATCCGATTTAAAGGCAAAAAAGAGACCCGTGCCCAGCACAGCCAAACTGGCAATGGTGAACGCGCCAGCTATCTTCTTGTTACGTTTGATTTTCTTTTCATTAATGATTAGTCTCATTGTGATTCTCCACTATCGTTTGATGGCGTTTTGTAATTCAACAAGCATATCAGCTTCAATAGCTTTGCGGGCTTGATTGATTGCGCTAACGATGGCATCCGAGTTTGAACGCCCGTGCCCAACAAAAACGAGCGCGTTGAGCCCCAGCAATGGCGCGGCGCCGATTTCGTTGGGGTCAAGTAAACTGCGGACTTTTTTGAAAGCAGGTTTTGCCAGTAAACCAGCTATTTTAGTGCGCGTGCTACTCATCAAACTATCCTTGATGGTGAGCAAAAGCAGTTTCGCGACGGCTTCGGTGGATTTTAAAAAGACGTTTCCGGTAAAGCCATCGGTCACGGCGACATCCACTTCACCGCCGAAAATTTCTTTGCCTTCAACATTGCCGATGAACCCTGGCACTGACTTTTGCATGAGCGGGTGGGCGCTTTTGACGAGATCATTGCCCTTGTGTTCTTCTTCTCCGTTGGAAATTAATCCGACACGGGGCTTGCTGATATTGTTCATCAGGCGCGCGTAAACCGCGCCCATTTGGCCAAATTGCACCAAAAAATCGGGTCTGCATTCAGCGTTGGCACCGATATCCAAAACGGTGCATTGCCCGTTTCTGGTGGGGAAGTTGGCGCACAAACAGGGTCGGTTGACCCCTTTGATAAGCCCAAAGATTTTTGTGCCGAAGTACATTGCCATGCCGGTGTTGCCCGCGGTCACAAAGGCTTGTGCTTTGCCATCTTTGACCAGCTGCATTCCAACTGCCATGGTGTTTTGCTTTTTGGAGCGTGCCTGGCGGATGTCATCGTCCATGGCGAGTACATCGGGTGCGTGCACGATGCTGATATGTGTTTTGTCGCCGGGCAATTCGTCAAGAGCGGGTTTTAGAATGGTTTCATCACCCACTAAAATAATGTTTATGTCGCCACTGGCACTGGCCTGAATGGCACCGATTAATTCGGGTTGGGGGCGGTCATCGCTGCCCATTGCATCTAATACAATTGTTGTTTTCAAAGTCACCTCTTTGGCGCGATATCTTGACAAGTTTCGCGCAAAGTATATAATAATGGTTCATGCGCTGGTGCTGGAATAGGCAGACAGGCTTGGTTGAGGGCCAAGTGCCGCAAGGCGTGAGGGTTCAACTCCCTCTCAGCGCATACGAAAGAGCAACAGATGTTGCTCTTTTTGTTTTAACGGTCTAATTATACATAAGTTACTCAAGGAAAGACTCTTTTGAGCCAGGTTGCCGGACTAACCGGTACGCCTTGAGCGTTAATTTCAAAGTGTAAATGAGGCCCGGTGGAACGGCCTGTTGTGCCAATGAGGCCAATGAGCTGACCTGGTTGGACCATCGTGCCTTCTTCGACCATCATTTTTTCCAGATGCATGTAAATGCTATATATGCCAAGTCCATGGTCAATGACAATGGTGTTGCCCCGTATGATGAGATCAGGCAAAACGCCAACAACTTTGCCAGCGGCTGGCGCATAAACGTCGATGCCTTTGCAGAAGCCAAAGTCTAAACCGGTGTGGTAGTAGATGTTGGGGTCATTGTTGTAAGTGCGTCGGGTACCAAACTTAGAGGTAATACAGTCAATATCCTGGGTGGGCGATGTAAACACGCCATCCCAGTATTGCACAGGTGTGATCGGTTTGATGATTTCATAGAAAATAGCGTTTTCAGCGCGGATGTTCTCTTCATCCATGGTGGCTGGGTCAACAAGGAGCGTTTCTTCAGGATAATGGCCTGATTTCACGACAATGAGCTGGTCAAAACGGTAGACATAGCCATTATCGCGACGGAAAGTCATGGTAAGGGGATAAACGCCCGGTTCGGTGAGCGCATTGATGCCACCAAAAGCGATTTGTTTGCCATCGCCCAAATCTGTAAACTGTGGCGATTGATTAACCAGTTCTGCTTCAATTTCAACGTTTGACGGACTTTGCACATGGAGTACGTAGGTTTCTCCCTGGCGAAGGGGCAGGTTGTCAATTGAAACCGAGCCGATGCCAGGCACAGCGAGCATGTCATTTTGCGTGTCCGTACTGGGAACGTAGTAACTGTCCTGGGGCAGGGCAAAGTTGGGGTTGGTCAGCAAATTTCTGTGGCTAAGCGCCCACTGGTTTTGTCCTGATTTAATGGCAAGTTCTAAAAACGTTTGCCCTTCCAGAATCGCGCTGGCGGTGGATGGGGTTTCCTGGTCAACGTCAGTCAAGAATATTTCGCGCCCGATGAAAAGTTCAGATGGGCTGGTGATACGGTTCAGGCGGATGAGTTTGCCTAGTTCAACCTGACTGCGCCGGCTAAGGCTGTTAATGCTGGTGCCCAAACCGACATATTCGCTGCTGAGCACGCCTTCCAAACCTGCCAAACTGGGAATTTTGATTTTGTCACCAGGGTGAAGGGTGCTATCAGGTCCGATTTGGTTGACTTGCATGATGGCTTCAAGGGTGGTGTTAAATTTTGAAGCAATCCACAAGAGCGAATCGCCCGCTTGCACAACGTATTCCGGGTAGGTTGTGGCCTGGGCCTGGGTGGGTTGAACGCCAAAAGCGCCCAAACTTATGCTTATGATAAGCAGGGAAATTAAAAGGGAAGTAAAAGCTTTGTAAGCTTTTGTGCCCGTTGACTTGGTATAATCTTTCATTGAAAATAAGTTTACCATAGGCTTGAAAAGGTGTTTTATGAAGATTACAACGTTTAATGTGAATGGCATTAGGGCTATTGTCAAAAAAGAAGGCATAGGATGGATTGAAGAACTGGATGCGGATGTGCTTGGTTTACAGGAAATTAAGGCTAAGCCTGAACAGGTGCCAGCCAAACTGAATAAGCTTCCGGGCTATAAGGTGATTTGGAATTCTGCCGAACGACCGGGCTACAGTGGTACCGCTGTTTTCTATCGCGATGAACCAAAGTCGGTGAGTTTGGGTATTGATTATCCCATGTTTGATGAAGAAGGACGTGTTATTCGTCTGGAATATCCCGACTTTTTTCTTTACAACATTTATTTTCCGAATGGCGGCGAAGAAAACCGCCGTGTGCCCGAAAAATTGCAGTTTTACGCCAAGCTTTTGGAAGAAACCGATGAACTTCACAAAAGCGGGAAATTTGTGATTATTACGGGCGATTTTAACACCGCGCACCGTGAAATTGACCTTGAACACCCGCAGGCGAATTCAAAAACAACCGGCTTCTTGCCCGAAGAACGTGCCTGGATTGACAAGTATCTGGAACATAACTTTGTGGACGCCTTCAGGGAGCTTTATCCTGACCGCGAAAAAGCCTACACCTGGTGGTCTTATCGCACGGCCGCGCGATTGCGGAATGTGGGCTGGCGTTTGGACTACTATTTGATTAGCAAAGAGCTTATGCCGCGCGTACAGGATGTGATTATCCATGACGATATCATGGGCTCTGATCACTGTCCGGTGTCGCTGATTCTAAAATAAGCAAGTTTTGTTTCAATACAGCAAGAGGCTGCCTAATAAAGACAGCCTCTTATCATTACTTCTAATTTACTTAGCTTTTCACTTAATACTTAGGATAGCAACGTAGAACCAGTTCTTTTGCCGCTTTGAGTTCATCAGCGCGTTTGATGGGCGCGTTGTGAGGCGCGTTTTTGAGCAATTCTGGTTGCGTTCGCGCTTCTTCGGCAATCTTGAGCATCACTTCAACGAATCGGTCAAGCGTTTCAAGGTTTTCGGTTTCGGTTGGTTCAATCATCAAGGCTTCCTTCACGATGAGCGGGAAGTAGTTTGTGGGCGGGTGGATGCCATAGTCGATTAAGCGTTTGGCAATATCCAAAGCTTGAATACCAGGCACATCATCCCAGAAACCTTCCAGCACAAATTCGTGCATGCAACTGCGGTCGTAAGGCAGTGTGTAGCTGCCTTTGAGCTTTTCTTGCATGTAGTTGGCGTTGAGCACGGCTTTTTCAGCGGCGTCGCGCAAGCCTTTTGCACCGAGCATTGAAATGTAGGTAAAGGCTCTTACGTGAATTCCGAAATGACCATGGAAAGCTTTAATGCGTCCGATGGTCTTGGCGGGGCTTACCAGTCCGTAAAGGGGTGGGTTTTCGTCATCACCTTCTTCAATGATGCCCACAACGGGGTCAGGCAAAAAGTCGAGCAAGCGTTCAGCGACCATGACCGGACCAGAACCGGGTCCACCGCCACCGTGGGGTGTTGAGAAAGTTTTGTGCAAGTTGTAGTGCAAGATGTCGAAACCGATTTTTCCGGGTTGGGTAACACCCAAAATCGCGTTCATGTTGGCGCCATCGCCATAGACCAAACCTCCCGCATCGTGGACGATTTTGATGACTTCTTCAACGTTTTCGTCAAAGAGACCGAGCGTGTTGGGGTTGGTGAGCATAAGCCCGGCCAAACGGTCATCAACGAGCGATTTCAGATTTTCGAGATCTACGTTGCCACGGGCGTCGGTTGCCAGCGGCACGATTTCGAAACCAACCATAGCAGATGTCGCAGGGTTGGTGCCGTGCGCCGAGTCGGGGATGAGCATGCGCACACGCTGGTGATCACCACGGTCTTTGTGGTAGGCGTGGATCATCAGCGCGCCAACCAGTTCGCCATGCGCGCCGGCCGCGGGTTGCAATGTGGCACCCGCGAAACCGCCGATTTCGGCCAGCATTTTTTGCAGTTCGTACATCAGATAGAGGTTGCCTTGTACGGTATCTTCAGGTTGCAAAGGATGTGTGTTGGCAAAACCGGAAATACGCGAGGTCGCTTCGTTGATTTTTGGATTGTATTTCATCGTACAGGAGCCCAGGGGGTAGAAACCTGTATCAATGGCATGGTTGAGCTGCGAAAGGCGCGTAAAGTGGCGCACAGCTTCAAGTTCGGAAATTTCAGGGAATTTTAGTTCCTGGCGTTCAAAACCTTTTGGCAATGCCACTTCGGGCACGTCAGAGACGGGCATTTTTACGCCACGGCGACCTGGAGAGGACATTTCAAAGATGGTGGGTTCAGTCATGGTATTCCTCCTCAAGCACCGCGGTTAAGAATTCAATGTCTTCGCGGGAGATTTTTTCAGTTACGGCTAACATGAGATGATTTTCCAGCTCAGGATAGTCTTGACCCAGGTCATAACCACCAAGGATGTCGTGTTCGCGAAGCCATTCGAGCACTTCGGCTACCGGACGTTCGGATTTGACAACAAACTCGTGGAAGAAGGGTGTATCTGCGAAGGCGCGTTGGTAACCATCGACCTGGCTAAGCTGGTCAGCAGCGAAATGTGCTTTTTGGTAGCACAGGTTGGCAACTTCCTTAAAGCCTTCTTTGCCCAGGACGGTCATGTAGATGGTCGCGGCAAGGGTCATTAAACCTTGGTTGCTGCAAATATTCGAGGTTGCTTTTCCACGTCGAATGTGTTGTTCGCGCGCGGTAAGGGTGAGCACGTATGCCAGGTTGCCATCCATATCGGTTGTTTGTCCAACCAGGCGACCGGAAATTTTACGCAAGAGGTCTTCGGTTACAGCAAAATAGCCCAGGTAAGGTCCGCCATAAGACAGGGGCATACCAAGTGGCTGTCCTTCACCGATGACGATATCCGCGCCGAGTTCACCAGGTGGTGTCAAAAGCGCCAACGCGGTGGGGTTGGTTGCCACTGCCACAAGCGCGCCGTGTGCGTGAGCGGCTTCAATGAGGGCTTTGTAATCAACGATTCGACCGAAAAAGTCTGGATACTGCACCAGGACGAGCGCGGTATCTTTGTCAATCAGTTCGATAAACTTTGCCATGTCAGCATCGATGCCGGTTTCCTGATCATCGCCCAGGATTTGAATGTCATCATGCGGACGGAAGTAAGTGCGCATCACGGCACGGTATTGAGGATTAACCGCGCGGGAAACGAGGAACTTTTTGCGTTTTCCTCTAAAGTGACTGTCAGCCAGGATGGCGGCTTCAGCGGCGGCGGTGGCGCCGTCGTAGTGCGAGGCGTTACATACTGCCATGCCGGTGAGTTGGCAAATGAGACTTTGGAATTCAAAAATCGCCTGCAGGGTTCCCTGAGAAACTTCAGGCTGATAGGGGGTATAAGCGGTGTACCACTCGCCACGTTGCAAAAGGTTGTCAACCGCGGCTGGAATGTAGTGGTCATAAGCACCTGCACCCAGGAAACTCAAAAGCTCCTTGGTGCTGCCATTAGCGGAGGCGATACTCTCTAAATCTGCCGCAGCTTCCATTTCGGTTAGCTGTTCGGGGAGATTGAGTGCAGGATAGCGAAACTTTTCGGGGATCACTGAGAAGAGATCCTCGATTTTTTCAATACCTAATGATGTAAGCATCACCTCCACATCTTTTTGTGTGTGGGGTGTAAACATAGATTATCGGTCCTGGCAGTATGCTTCGTAGGCGGCGGCATCCATGAGGGCATCCAGTTCACTTTCATCTGAAACCTGGACTTTTACCAGCCAACCACCTTCGTAAGGTTCCTGGTTGAGCATTTCGGGAGTGTCAACGACTTCTTCGTTAACTTCCAACACAGTTCCACTGACAGGGAAGTGGACTTCAGCAGCGGCTTTTACGGATTCGATGGTGCCGATGCTGTCGCCGGCGCTGACTTCGTCGTCGGGGTCAATTTCGAATTCAACGTAAACGACGTCGGAAAGGGCGTCTTGCGCGTAGTCAGTGATGCCGATGGTGGCAATACCGTCTTCAACCTTGACCCATTCGTCAGTACTTAGATATTTGAGTTCTTGTGGATATTTCATTGTGTCTCCTTTAATCAATGTTTGTTTTTAAATTTGTAAAGTATATTAAAACAGGAGCACATGGTGTGCTCCTGTTGTCAATTGACTTCAGAAGCTCGTTGGGTCTTGGTACCTGAGAGTTTCACCCGTGTGGGCTTGCCCCTTCGGTGCCCACCTAAAGTGGGTCTCTTCCCGTTGAGCTGGTAAGTTTATTTTAGCAATTTAGTGACTTAAGTCAAGCATTTAAGGTTTACGTTATCTTCGCTAAACTGACTATGAAATGACACCACTGCCCAAAACACGGTCACCTTGATAAAAAACTGCAAATTGACCTGGCGTGATATCACGTAAAGGTGTGGCGCATTGAATTTTCGCTTGATTGTCTTCCTTTAGGCTGATTTCACAAGGCACTGGCGTGGCGCGGTAACGGATTTTAGTGTGAATATTGTGAAGTTTTTGGGGTGCCTGGCCTGTTATCCAGTTGATGGCGTGAACTGAAAAAGTGTGTTGACCAAGTTCGTCCAGTCCGCCGACGATGAGTGTGTTATCGGATGGTCTTTTTTCGATGACAAACAGCGCATGTTTGTAAGCGGGCAAGCCTTTGCGTTGACCGATGGTATAAGCGCTAAGTCCCTGGTGTTCAGCCAGGAAAGCGCCATCGCTGAGTTTGATGGGGCCGGGGGATTCTGAAAAATTGAAATGTTCTTTCAGATAATCACGATAATTAGTGCCCTGTAAAAAGCACAGGTCCTGGCTTTCTTCACTTTCGGGTATCTTGAGACCGGTTGTCTTGGCTATCGCGCGAATATCATGTTTTGTGAGTTCGCCAAGCGGGAAAATTGTGCGTTTCAGCTCTCTTTGACCAAGACGACTGAGCATGTAGCTTTGGTCTTTGTTGGGGTCGAGTCCCTTGTGCAGTTCAAGTTGACCGGCTTCGTTTTGCGAAACGCGGGCGTAATGCCCGGTGGCAACAAAACGAGCGCCGATGGCATCAGCCTGGTTCAAAAGGTAATGCCATTTGATAACGCGGTTACATTCCAGACATGGGCTAGGCGTTTGGCAGGCATAGTAGCTTTGGGCAAACGGGTGGATAACTTTTTGCTGGAAGTCGGTTTGGATATCAAGAATAGTCAGGGGGATATCGAGTTGTTTGGCGAGTGCTTCGGCTTTGCTGATTCCTTGCTGGTAGGTGGGGCAGGTGACGAGATACAAGCCAAGCACCGCATAGCCCGCCTGTTTCAACAAAACAGCAGCCACGGCACTGTCCACACCACCGCTTAAGCCAAGCACAACTTGATTATTCATGCGCTAATGATACCAAATGCCAGTCTTATTTGGCATATCTAAAGTTTGAATAATAACGTGTAACTACTTAAGAAACTTACCGGCTTCTTCGACATACTCCAGCGACTGGTGGCGGAAGTAGGTGTTGTAGAGTTCGGCGTAGGTGCCACCTTTTTCAAGAAGCGCGTCGTGGGTGCCTTCTTCAATGATGCCACCATGGTCGAGCACAATGATGCGGTCAGCAGATTTTACTGTGGACAAACGGTGAGCGATGAGTACACTGGTGGACTGACTCAAAATGAGGTTCAGCGCGTGTTGAATTTGTGTTTCGGTGAAGGGGTCAATACTCGCTGTGGCTTCATCCAGAATAAAGATGGCAGGTTTACGTGCCAGAACGCGCATCAAAGCGACGAGTTGGCGTTGCCCCATTGAGATTTTCGCGCCACGTTCGCCAACGTTGGTGTCAAGTCCGTTGGTGAGCGTTTCGAGCCATTCGCCATCGCCGATTTCATGTGCCAGGGCGAGAATTTCTTCGCGGGTGATATCAGGCTGGGCGAAGCGGATGTTTTCTTCCACTGTGCCTTCAAACAGGAAGGGTACCTGGGTGACCACACCCATTTGCTGACGGAGACTGTCGATGTTGAACTCGCGGATGTCGGTGCCATCAATCAGGATTCTGCCTTCCTGGAACTCGTAAAAGCGTGAAATAAGGCGCGCGATGGACGATTTGCCCGCGCCAGTGTGACCAACGATCGCAAGGTTTTCGCCAGGTTTGATGTGAAGATAGAATTTATTCAAGACTTCAGCCCCAACACCGTAACTGAAGCTGACATTCTCGAATACGATGTCGCCATGCAGAGCTTGTGCAGGTTTGTCGCCGGTTTGTATCACCGTGTGTTCAGCATCAATGAGCGCGAAAATGCGTTCCGCCGCCGCAAAGCCGGTTTGCACCTGCGCCCAGTAGGATGTCATGCTCAAAATGGGCATGAGAAAACGTTCGCTGGAGAGCAAAACCAAGTACCAGGCACCGGCGGTGATGAGTCCCTGGCTAACCGAGAGCGCGCCAAAGTAGACCAAAAGCGCGATACTGATGCCACTTAGCGTGCGCATGGTGGGGAAAACGATGGACAAGACAAAACCACGCTTGACGTTGACGTTGTATGAGGTCTTGTTAGATTCTTGAAAGTCAGCGTAAATACTTTCTTCCTGCCGGAAGTTTTTGGCAACGGAAATGCCACTGATGGTTTCTTTGACGGTGGCGTTGACGTTAGCCATAGCGCGCATGCCGCGGGTGGTTACGCGTCGGGCAACGTTGCGGTAGGAAGACACGATGAGAATGACAATGGGCACAAAGATAAACAGCATGAGTGCCAGGCGCCATTCGGTGCGCAACAAAATGATGGCCACGATGATGGATTGCATCACTGAGCTTAAGACATTCATGGTCAGGCGTATGAGCGTGATAAAGTCTTCTGTGTCACCGGTGATGCGCGAAACGATGCGACCGGAACTGAGTTTATCGTGAAAGGCGAGATCCTGCTCCATTGAGGCGGCAAACGCGTCAGTTGCGAGCGAGCGGTAAACATCAGCGTTGACCCGCGCCATGAGCCGTTGCTGGATATGGAAAAAGACATAGCCTAAGATTTCAATTAGGATAACCGCGCTAACCAGGATAGCCAGAATGCGGTCATCGGGACGTACTGCCGCGCCTTCGTCGAGGACTTTTGAGACAAGCAGGTAGGGCATGGAACCGGTAAAACCTTGCAGAATGACCACAATAGCGACAAAAATAAGTTTGGCTTTGTGTGGTTTAAAATAGTCCACAATGCGTTTGATGAGCGCTTTGTTGGTATATTGGCGGTCATAAGCTTCCGCTGAAAGTCCGTGATAAAAGCCCATTAGATTTGCTTATCCTCAGAGAAAATTCTACGGTAGGCACTTGAACGTTCCATTAATTCATAGTGAGTACCGATTTCTGAAATTTTGCCTTGTTTTAGGACGATAATCAGGTCTGCCCAGCGAATTTGAGAAAGACGGTGGGTGACGATGAACGTTGTGCGACCTTCAGAGGCGGTTTTGATTGCTTTCTGGATTTCATCTTCGGTTTGGCTGTCGATGGCACTGGTGGAGTCATCAAGAATCAGAATGCGTGGATCGGTAAGGAAGGCGCGTGCCAGGGCGATGCGCTGACGTTGCCCGCCAGAAAGTGTCGCGCCACGTTCGCCGATGACAGTATCGTAGCCATCGGGCAGTTCCGCGATGAAATCAGCTGCCTGGGCTTTGCGCGCGGCTTCTTCAATTTCTTCCTGCGTGGCACCGGGTTTGCCAAACGCGATGTTCTCAGCGATGCTTTTTGAGAAGAGAAAAATGTCTTGTTCGATAATCGATATTTGACTGCGTAAAGTGTCTAAACGCCAGTCTCTGAGATTCACACCATCGATGAAAATATGTCCTTCCTGCGGGTCGTAGGTGCGGTTGATGAGACGAATGAGACTGGTTTTACCCGAGCCGGTTTGACCAACCACAGCGATAGTCTGACCAGCCTTGGCTTCGAGACTGATATCTTTAAGATTATTTACTTTTCCATCGTATGAAAAGCTTACATTTCTAAATGAAACATCGCCTTTGATGCGTTGGGCGTAGCCGTCTTCGTTTTGATCGAGATTGTTTTCGGTATTCATGATGGCTAAGAGGCGTCGCGCGCTGGCGAGTCCAAGCGAGATGCGCGAATATGCCATTACTGATGTGTTGGTGGGGAAGCCCAGCATACTTAGCGCGCTGTAATAGGTGATGACGTTGGCGAGTGTTATTTCGCCCAGGCGTGCCAGGTAAAGCGCATGCAAAAGTCCGAAACCCATCGCCAGTGCCAGCAAGAGCATGGGGATAAAACGTGCTTCAATATCACCTTGTTTTACGCTTGCATCGCGGTAAGTTGATATGTTTTTGCGGAAGCGTTCGATTTCCGCTTGTTCCTGAGCAGCGGCTTTGACGGTTTCAATGCCGTCCATATCTTCAGCGATGCGACTGTTCATCACACCAAAACTGCTGCGCACTTTGCTGGTTACAGGTTGTAAGACTTTAAGGTAATGGCTGACTGCCAAAAAATAGGCGATGATGAAGAGAACAGGTGTAATCAGCAATGCGGGATGAATTCTCCCACCGATAATAAGCGGGATAAAGAGAAAATTCATTGAGCCAAAGACCATATTGATGCCGGGGCTGAAGATGTAATTGACTTCGCGGATGTCGTTACTGGCGCGTGCCATGAGGTCTCCAACTGATTGTAAAGCGTGGAAGGTCATCGATTTGCCGAGCAGGCTGGTGTAGAACTCGTCGCGTGTGTCGCGTTCGATGCGTTGGGCGGTGACTTCAAAACCAAAGTTACGCTGAAATTGCAGAAACCCGCGGGTGATTTGCGAGATGGCAACGATTGCGGCACCTTGTAAGAAGGCTTGTTTTCCGCCTACGCCAGTGGTGAGCGCTTCAAAGACCTTACCAAACTGCACGGCGGGAACACCGGCCAGGGTGGCGTTGCCAATCGCGCCAATAGCTGCTACCAGGAAGATAAACCAATGATGCCTGACATGCGAAAGTATCCACAGCACAGGACTGCTACGGTTGGTCTTGTATTTAAAAGGGATATTAAACTCGCTGGTATGCTCCATGTTTTCCTTATCTAGTTAGATAATTGTATCTTAAGGGTTAACAGGATTGTTGGAAAATGACATATTTCCATAGTACTCGTTTTGCTGTGGAAGATTGAATGTTTGGAAGTTGTAAAAAACCTGCAAAGTTTTATCGTTAAACTGCTTGACGCATTTGACAGGCTGACATATAATCGAGATGAATTAATTCAATTAATCATATTAATTGATTATGGCACAGGAAAAGCAAACTTTACTCGAATATTTGGCAAAAGCATCTAAGAATGGGGATGATATCCCCAGCATCGCGGAATTAAGCCAAATTTTAGGCGTAAGTATTGCGAACGTAAGGGAACAGCTGGAAGTTGCACGTCAATTAGGTTTTGTGGAGGTGAGGCCTCGCACAGGGATTCAAAAGCGGGCTTTTTCTATGGTGCCACTCATTCGTTTGGGTATGAGATACGGTGTACACAGCGAACCAAAAATTCTCGATGATTACATTGATATGCGCAAACACCTTGAACTCGTTTACTGGGATCCAGCATTCAAGGTCATCAATGATAATCAAATCGATTACATGCAGTTTTTAGTGGACGTCGCATTTCGTAAATTACAGCGAAAACCGGCTATAATACCCCATGAAGAACAAAGCGAATTTCACCTTACCATTTTTCGTCCCCTGGGAAACAAGCTTCTCATCAATTTTTTGGAAGCCTACTGGGACCTGGAGACGACTAACAGCGTAAGGTTTTTTATGGACTTGGACGATATGCTTTCAATATGGAGCAGGCGACAAGTCCTTGTTGACGCCTTGCGTGAGAAAAACGCAATTAAAGGAAAAAAAGCACTCGAAAGTTTGTTGACTTATCCCATCAAACCCAGAGCTGCTGAGATAAAACAACAATTTGAATGAAGGAGAGAACCTGGAATGGCAGTGACTGAACTTCAATCTACTACGGGTCTGAAGCCGATTGTGAACGACTTTTGTATGACAGTTTGCACGGTGAATGGTTCGGGTAGCGCGACGGCAAATAATATTATTTACCGCGCATTGTACCAGATGGGTATCCCCGTATCTGGTAAGAACATTTTCCCATCTAATATTATGGGTATGGCAACATGGTTTGTTATTCGTGTAAATGATGATGGATTCATCGGCCGTGTTCCGCACGATGATATCGTGGTTGCGATGAACCCCGGCACATTGGTAAAAGAAACAGCCTATTTGCCCGAAGGTGGCGTTATTTTTTACGCAGACCATATCACAGTTCCTGAAGGCCATCGTGAAGACCTTATTTACTATCCGATGCCCATCAAAGAACTCATCAAAACCGTTGATGTGCCCCGTAATTTTGTAGCCTATTTGGAAAACATGCTGTATGTAGGCATCGTTTCACAGGTCTTGGGAATTGAATTGTCCGAATTGCGCATAGCTGTTGAGCATCAATTTATTGGCCGAGATGCAATTATTGAGTCTAACTTTGGAATCATCAAACTGGGCTACGAGTGGGCTGCAGAAAACGTTGAAAAACGCGACCGCTTTGTTGTGGAACGCCGACCGTTCAATAATAATTTGATCATGACCGATGGCAATACTGCCGCGGGTATTGGTTCACTTTTTGGTGGTCTGCAGTTTTGTTCCTGGTATCCCATTACACCGGCTACGAGTATGGTCGAAGCTGCCATTGCCAAAGTTGATGAACTGCGCAAGGACCCTGTTACAGGAAAAACAACCTGTGTTATTTTGCAGGTCGAAGATGAACTTGCCGCTGCTGGTGCCGCGGTAGGCGCGGGATGGGCTGGCTTACGCTCCATGACCTCAACATCAGGCCCTGGCATTTGTTTGATGGCAGAGAATATCGGTTTGGCTTACTTTACCGAAACACCCGTTGTAATCTGGAACGTACAGCGGGTTGGTCCCAGCACAGGTTTGCCCACGCGAACCGCGCAAGGCGACTTATCCTTTATGTACAATGTTGGGCATGGTGATATTAATCACATCATCCTTATCCCTGGAACAGTAAACGAGTGTTTTGAATTTGGCTGGAAATCGCTTGATATCGCAGAACGCTATCAGACCCCGATTTTTGTGCTCAGTGACCTTGATTTGGGCATGAACACCTGGGTGACAGAAAAGTTTGAATATCCTTCAACGCCCATTGACCGTGGTAAGTTGATTTGGGAAGAAGAACTGGAAAAGATTGAAGACTGGGGTCGCTATAAAGATATTGATGGCGACGGCATCCCATATCGCACCGTGATGGGTAACCAAAGCCCCAAATCTGCTTACTTCACCCGTGGTACCGGACATGATGTTTATGGCAACTATAACGAAGATCCTAAAAACTGGTCCGATATGCTCCATCGTATTGAAAAGAAACTCAATGGCGCAATTGAAAACCTTCCAAAACCCATTGTTATCAAGGGTAAAGATGCCAGAATCGGCATCATAGGTATGGGATCGACGAACGACGCCATCAGGGAAACACAGGCAGAATTGGCCAAGCAAGGCATTGAAACGGACTATATGCGAATTCGTGCACTGCCAAGCTGCTGTGAAGTTCGAGAATTTATCGAAGAACATGAGCGTACTTACGTATTGGAACTGAACCGCGATGGTCAGCTGAAGGAAATTTTGATGCTGGAACACTCGGATCTTTCCGAAAAACTCATCTCTCTTACCGATATCGGTGGTTTGCCGATGACGGCTATATGGGCTGTTGAAAATATCTTAGCTGCGGAGGAAGAATATGCCTAGCACTGTTGAAAAGAAAGTTGAACGCAATCTTATCGGCTTGACCCTTAGCGACTATGCCGGCAAAAAGTCAACGCTTTGCCCCGGTTGTGGTCATACGGCAATCGCGAACGTTATTCAGGCCGCTGTTTATGAACTTGGCTTAGCACCTGAGCAGGTTGTAAAGATTAGTGGTATTGGCTGTTCGAGTAAGAGCCCCAACTATTTCTTAAATCGATCGTTTGGCTTCAATGGTTTGCACGGTCGTATGCCGACCCTGGTCACTGGTGCCTGTTTCGCGGATTACAAAATCGAAATTTTGGGTATTTCCGGTGATGGCGATACCGCGAGCATCGGTTTGAGCCACTTCAAACATATTATTCGCCGAAACGTGCCCATGTTGTATATCATCGAAAATAATGGTGTATATGGACTGACCAAAGGACAATTCTCGGCAACTTCTGACCAAGGCTTGGTATTGAAACACCAGGGCGAAAACCTGTTGCCACCTTTGGATATGTGTATGGAAGCGCTGATTAGTGGCGCACCCTTTGTCGCGCGCGCTTTCTCCGGCGACACGAAACAAATGAAGGAAATATTCAAAGCTGCCATTGCCCAGGAAGGTACCGCGGTGGTGGACGTTATCAGTCCGTGTGTGACCTTTAACAACCGTGCCGAAGCGATGCAATCCTACACCTGGGGTCGCATGAATCAAACGCCATTGCAGGCAATCAAGCACTTTAATACCAAGGAAGAAATCGACGAAGAAACTGAAACAATTGAACCCGGTACTTTCTCAGAGATTCAGTTGCAGGATGGTTCTTACCTGATGCTTCGTAAGCTTGACAAGGATTATGACCCATCTGATAAAGCTGCCGCTTTGGATATTCTTACAGAATCCTATAAAAAGCACTATTTTGCCACGGGATTGATTTATTTTTCAGAAGTTCCGCCAACCATTCAGGAACGCTATGATTTACCTGAAGAGCCCTTGAACCGCATCGGCATTGAACGCTTACGCCCAACCAGCGCGATGCTGGATAAGATCAATCACGAGTATGGTATTTAGGCTTATCTAAAATCCTAATGAGATTAAAAGTGGCTGTCTGTTTCAGGCAGCCACTTGTTCTTTCTGTTATCAGTGTTTTTCTGTGTTTTTTATTGTGTGAAGTAAGGCCAGGTTTGGCGAAGCGTGCGCGCCAACGGGGAAACTGCCGACCATGATGACTTGTTTGCCCACAATGTTGGGGTCAATGGCGATGAGTTCCGTTTCGATAAGGTCGAGCATTTCTTCCAGGGAATCCGAATGCTTGACGAGAAAAGGGATGACGCCACGACAAATCCCAAGCCAGGTATAGGTACTTATGTGGGATGTGAAAGCATAGATGGGAACGCTGGGCTTGGCTTTGCTGACCCAACGCGCGGAGTTGCCGCTAAAGGTGAAAACACAAATCGCGGTAACATCTTTATCTTCCGCCATGCTTTTTGCGGCAATTGACGTGGTAACGGCATCGTCATCAATCCGGGAAACACTGATTGAATCCGCTTCTCCCCATTTGGCGAGATGTTTTTCGGCCTCAATGATGATGGCGTTCATCATGCGGATGCTTTGCACAGGGTATTTGCCTATCGCGGTTTCGCCACTAAGCATCAGCGCGTCTGTGCCGTCGTAAATGGCGTTGGCGCAGTCAGCGGCTTCGGCACGGGTGGGCAGGGAGTTTGTCATCATCGACTCCAACATTTGGGTCGCGGTGATGACGATTTTCCCGCGCAGATTGGCTTCGCGAATGATGTGTTTTTGAATGGCGGGCACCTGCCAGGGTGGGAGTTCCACGCCCAAATCGCCCCTGGCGACCATCACGCCATCGCAGTGTTCAAAGATTTCTGAAAGATTGTCGATGGCTTCGGGGCGTTCAAGTTTGGCGATGACAGGCGGAATGCGACGGTTCTTACAGAGACGCTTCAGGGTGTCGTTGACAAGGATAAGATCGTCAGCTGATTTTACGAAGGATACCGCGAGAACATCAATGCCAAGATTAAGACTGAATTCAAGATCTGAAAGGTCTTTTTCAGTCAGGATAGGGATGGCAAGACGTGAACCGGGCAGGTTAATGCCTTTATGCGAACGCAATAGGCCCCCAACGATGACTTTGGCGTAAATGTTTACCCCATCAAGCTGGGTAACTTCGATTTCGAGATTGCCGTCGTCCATGAGAATACGGTTTCCGGGTATGACGACTTCGTGGAGCATGGGAACGTCAAAGGGAATGAAGGTGACGTCTTCTGGGATAGCGCTGGGGTTTTTGCTGGAACTCAGCGCGATGATTTGACCTTCGGTGAGCGTAATTTCGTTGTTCTCGAGTTTGCCGATGCGCAACTTGGGGCCTTGTAAGTCGGCAAGAATGGTAATGGGTTTGTTACATTCTTTTGATAAACGACGGATTAAGGCGATGTTTTCTTTGTGCTGGTTTTGTGTGCCATGCGAGAAGTTGAGACGGGCAACGTCCAAACCGGCTTCAATCATTTTTCCAAGCGTGGTTTCATCTGAGCTGGCAGGGCCTAAAGTTGACACAATTTTCGCGAAACGTTCCATGGTTATCTCCATATACTAAAAGCGACCCGGTAGTGTATGTTATTTATACCGGGTCGCATGGTTGTTTGGGGTTTAGTCCTTCATCAATTTGTAAAGGATAGCTTTTTGGGCATGCAAGCGGTTGTGGGCTTGCGGGAAGAGCCAGCTGTTAGGTCCATCGCAGACTGCGTCGGTGATTTCAATACCACGATAAGCAGGCAGACAGTGTAAGACCATGACTTCGGGGTCTGCTTCTGCAACTAATTGTTCGTTCACCTGGTAAGGTGGGAAAACTTTAAGGCGTGGAGCGGATTCTTCTTCCTGGCCCATGCTAATCCAGGTGTCGGTATAAATGACGTTAGCACCTTTAACCGCTTCGTGTGGGTCGCGGAAGAAAGATAACTTGGCGCCGGTCTTCGCGGCGATGGCTTTGCTTTCATCCACAAAGCGGTCTTCCATATCGTAGCCTTCGGGGCTGGCGATGATGAAGTTCGTGCCAAGAATCGCTGACATTTGCATGAGTGATACGGAAACGTTGTTGCCATCACCGATATAGGCCAGGTTGAGTCCGTCAAAATTACCGAATTTCTCTCGGATTGTCAGGAAGTCAGCCATAATTTGAGCGGGGTGGCTGGCATCGCTAAGGCCGTTGATAACAGGGACGGTTGCCCATTCTGCCAGGCCAACAACAAGTTCGTGTCCAAAAACACGTGCCATAATGCCTTCAACCATGCCAGACAATACACGGGCAACATCAGCTACGGATTCGCGTTCACCCAGACCGATCTCGTTGGGAGAAAGGTAGAGCGCGTCGCCACCGAGGTGTCGCATGGCAACTTCAAAGCTTACGCGGGTACGTAACGAAGGTTTTTGGAAAATCATCGCCAGGTTTTTGCCTTTGAGAACAGGTTCGTTGCCACCGGCAAAATATTCTTTTTTGAGTTCGGTAGCGAGGTCCAGAAAACCTAATAATTCTTCTTTGCTGAAGTCCGTGATGTCAAGAAAGTCTTTTTTCATTTTTACTCCTTATAAAAGTGTTTTGAACTGCCATAAAAAACGCCGGAACATGGCTTTGTTTATGCTTCCGGTCGCTTTCGCATGGCTATTTTATCAGACTTTATGGCTTCGAGTGCCATAATGAAAGTAAAAAACTGATTTACCATCCAAATTAACAGCAGAAGGCACAAAGCACAGGTGATAATAGCTATCCAGGTGATGATTGTGCGTTGGATTTTGGGGAGCTTTTGCTGATAGCTTTGCAGTTGGTCAATAAAGCCTTCCAGTGATGATCCGGTATTATCGACGTTGGCTTTTAAATCGTCTATGTTGGTATTAAAGTCAACGAAATTCGTGTCAAAAGTGCTAATATTCGCGGCTGAATTGCTTATCTCTTTTTCCAGCCCGGAAAGACTCTCGGGAATGCTGCCGAAAGTTTCGGAAAGCTCTAGCAGACTTTCGTTAAGGGCTTTTTCGGGCGCGTAGTCGAAATTGAGCAAGGGCAAGCGCGAGAGAAGCGTTAGAGCGTCATCAACAAGTTTTGAACCCTGGGCGGCGGCTTCCAAAGAATTTTGTCCGTCCTGAGCGATTTTTACCAAATCGCTGCCTACCAGGTCTGTCATGTTTTCAAGAATGGGTTCGATACCATAAACATAGTCTTTTACGGTTTGTAAGGAGTCTTTGAGCGTGTCAAAGCTTGAGGAAACGTTGTTAAGACCATCGTTGACGGAAGACAAGGTTTCCTGTAAGGTATCTATTCCAGTGCTGGCGATGTGGATAAGTTCGCGGGTGCCATCAGCCAGCGTGACCGCTAAGACGATGAGCAGCACAAGCATAGCGATGCCCAAAATAAGCGAAGAACCACTTTTTGCGAGGTCGATGCGTGTTTTGTTCTGTTTTATAAACTGAACGAGTTTACTGGGCATGAATACTCCCGGTTAGCGGGTTTTGAACACTTTGCAAAATATCGTCTTGCAGGTTGCTCATTGCGGCGTAGTTTTCAACGGTGTCGTGGTCATAGCCACAGAGATGCAAAATGCCATGCACCATGAGCATTTCCAGTTCTGCCTGGAGCGTTGTGTTGGATTGCGTGGCTTGTTTGTTCGCCATCGTTAGTGAGATGATGATATCGCCAAGATAAAAACTGCCAGTTTCGGGGTCATCAAAGCCGATGGGAAAAGAGAGTACATCGGTGGCCTGGTCGATACCGCGATAGTCACGGTTTAGACTGCGGATGCCCTGATTGTTCGTCAGGCGCAAGGAAAAACTGCAATTTGTCTCATCAGTGGCTTTTGAAATGGTTATTTTGGCGATATCTTCTAATCGCTGGCGATTAAACTTGGCTTCATAAGTGGGCGGAACAATAAAATGAATCAAACTAATACCCTTCGCGTAAGTCAATTTCTGTCGTTTCCTGCGGGAAAATGCTTTCTTTCACAGGGCTGTTTTCTTTTTCTGTTTGCTCTAAGCTGGCTTTATCTTCCACAGCATCTGAGTCTTCTTTTGTATCATCAAAATCTTCTTCTTTTTTATCATCTTTGCGTTGGTCTGGGTATTTAACGCGCGGGTGGTAGGAGCGTTTGATGGTTTCGAAGAAGGATTTTTTAATCGCTTTCATATCATTTAGGGTGAGTTCGGTGTCGTCAAGTTGTCCTGCTGCCATCACACTTTGCACGACCGCGTCGATAACGGACCTTATCTCATCATCAGTACGGGGGTTTGTAGCCCGGGCGCGGGCTTCAGTTCCGTCAGCAAGCATTAAGATGGCAGTTTCGCGCGATTGTGGTGTAGGGCCAGGATAACGGAATTTGTCTTCGTCCACCAAACTTTCGTCCCCATCGGCGAGTTCAACAGCTCTTGCGTATTGATAACGGGTGATGTTGTTGCCGTGATGTTCAAGGATAAAGTCGATAATGCGACTGGGTAAACGATAACGTTTCGCCAGTGCAACGCCATCGGTGACGTGCGCGATGATGGTTTGTGCTGTTTCGTAGGGGTCACTCTCGTCGTGGGAGTCAATATTGCCCCGTATTTGATTTTCGATGAAAAAGCTGGCGTTTGATGATTTACCGATGTCATGGAAAAGTGTTCCGGCACGCACAAGCAGTCTGTTAGCGCCTATAGCGTCAGCGGCTTGTTCGGCCAGGTTGGAGACTTGCAGACTGTGTTGGTAGGTGCCTGGCGCGTTGTTGAGCAATAACTGCAATAAGGGGTGATCCGGGCGAGAAATATCCATGAGTTGCAGGGATGTGGGTAAATCCAGAATTGAGGCGAAAATGTGTTGCAGGAGCAGGGCAAGTGTGGCGGTTGCGATACCGTTGAACAAGGCAGCGGCCATTAACGTGCCTAAACCGAGCCAGTCTGTGTATGAATCGCCCAAACGGAACATAGCGACAATTAATGCGGCAATGACACCAGTAACAAATCCTGTACCGAAGAAGGTGGACAATCTGCGCGCATCTCCCAGTATAAACATGGCAACCAGTCCGGGAACGAGATAAAAGATTATGAGTTCGGCTTCGCGGCCAAAGCCAAGTACAGATAAAAAGGCAAGAATCAGGCTTAGGATGGCGGCCAGTTCAAAGTTGAAAATGATACCGATGGTCAAGCCAAATGCGGCGAGCGGGAATAAGTAAGGCCATACGGCGTTGCCCATCACCAAAAACCGGGCAAGACCTAAAAAGATTAGGAAGAAACAGGCCACCATGATCATGCATAAAGGTTGGAGCATGATTTGGGTGCTGCGATACCTAAAGAAGATGAAAATCAACAAGGCGGAAATCAAAACAGCAACACCGTTTTTGATGAAAGCATTGGTTTGGTCGGTGGGGTTGGTTAGTCCAAAGATGTCCAGGGCTTCCATATCGGCTTCAGCGAGAATTTCGCCACGTCTGACGATGGCTTCGCCCGCAATAATCTGACGGGTGATGGGCTGCACGTTTGCCATGGCCAGCGCGCGCGCGCGTTGGGTTTCTTCAGGGCTGAAGGGGCTGGTTGGAACGATTAAGTCCGACACAATGGCGGTTGTGATTTGGGTTTGCTCCAGTTTGAAATTAAATTTGATAATGTTTTGCAGGTTTGTTCGGGCTCTCTCAATTTGGTTTTCGCGCAAGTTTTCACGCAATACGGTTTCAAGCACACGCGAACATTCCACGCCTACGGCTTGCCAGTCGTTCATTTCCATCAAGAGAATTTTGGAATAATCGTCCACGCTTAATTTCAAGTCTTGCATCATCAGCAAGTCTTCAATTTTTTGTTCATGTGTTGAGAGTGGGTCGTTTTTAACGGTTGTGATATAGCTTAGGGCGGCATCCAAGACATTGAGTTGGTGGCGGGCGATGCTTGGGTCAGATGTGAGATAGACATCTTCAACGGCGTTGGCTGCATTTTGCCTGGCGCGTTCGGTAAGCACTTTTGATTCAAAGTTGATGGAATAAGGCGCAAGGATATCTTCAGTGGCCGCTTCGCCGATGTTAATCTGCACGCCACGGTTATCGAGATAACCGGGCAGTATCATAAACAAATACGCGATAAAACTGCTCACCACTAAAATAACAGCGAGCGTGAGATTGCGTGTTCGTTTGGATGGTGTTTTTTTTGTTTCTTTTAGCTTTAACATAATGTCTTAGCCTTGGGTTAATTTGTTTTTGCAAAAACCACCCTAATTATACCCGCAAGATGGCATGTCTGCACTTTTTGTTCAATCACCTATTGTGATTTGGTCTTTGATGGTGTTAAACAGGGTAGGACCGATCCCTTTCACTTTTTGAATATCAGCGATATCCAGGAATAATCCGTTTTCTTCGCGATATTGAATGATTGCTTGTGCCTTGGTAGGGCCGATGCCGGGCAGAAGACATAAGGTTTCAAAGTCAGCGGTATTGATATTGATGAGACTTTCTTCGGTGCTGAAGGTGATTGACCGTCCTTGATTAAAGTTGCTGATACTTTGTTCGTCAAAGCGTGGGATGTGGATACGTTGCCCGTCAGCGATAGGTTCTGAGAGATTGAGTAAGTTTTGGTCGTAGCCTTCAATCAATCCACCCGCTTTTTCGATGGCATCTGCCAGGCAGGCGCCTTTGGGCAATGTGATTAAGCCTGGCTCATTCACCGCGCCTGTAACGTGCACACGGATCAGCGCCAGTGTCGCACTGGCTTGTGGGGTCAGGTCGGGAGTTTTGGTGACTAATGTGATTGGCGAACCACGGTTAGGCAGGATAAACAGCAAAATGCCCCCGGCTAAAATCAAGCCGATGAGAATGCCAAGGGCAATATGCTGCCAGGTTTTCATGCCGATAAATCCGTGTCAGGCTTTTCAGGCGTTTTGACGGTGTCTTTGCCTTCTTCAAGTTCCAGCAAACGATTAAAGGCCGCGATGGCAACTTCAAGCATATCTTCGGAAGGTTCGCGCGTGGTTAGTTTTTGAAGAGCCAAATTTGGTTTGATGATCCAGCGCAGAAAAGCTGAATCGTCCATATATTTTGCCACCCAGCGAATGTATTCATAGGCAATACCTGCGACAAGTGGCAACATGAGAATACGCGAAATCAATCGCCAGTAGATGGGCATGGGCCCCAGCAAGGAGAAGATCAAAACACTAATAAGCGCCAGAGTTAGCATAAATGAGGTGCCACAACGTGGGTGTTGGGTGCTTTGTTTGGCCGTTTCGGATGGGGTGAGCGCGACGTTGGCTTCATAGGCGTTAATTGTTTTGTGTTCCGCGCCATGATAGGCGTATACACGGCGAATGTCTTTCATCTGACCGACTAAAGCCATATAGGCGATTAACAGGACAAGACGTAAAACGCCTTCAATAACGTTACTCCACCAGGGCCCTAAGGTAAAGCGTTTGTCCAGCCAGCCAGCGACGAATGCCGGCAAGAGAAAGAAAACTGCCACACCGATGACCAGGGACAGGACGGTTACCAGTGCCATGCTTTTGGAGTCGATTTGTTCATCATCTGTGCCAGAAATGTTGGCTGACAGGCTAATCATGCGCGTGCCGAGGCTTAGGGAATCCCACAAAGCTAAAATACCGCGTAAAAACGGTACGCGCATCCATTTGGAACTGTAAATCGCGGGCAATTCTTCTTCGTGAAGCTGAATTTGACCGTGCGGGTTGCGAACAGCCATTGCCAAAAAGCGTTTGCCACGCATCATGACGCCTTCAATAACAGCTTGCCCGCCATAGGCGGGCATTTTTAGTTCGGACTTTTGTTTAGTGCTCACTTAGCAAAACTCATCAAAAATCGAATCAAGGCTTGCACACCCTTGGTCCAGGTGGGCAAGTGTTGGCGTTCGTTGGGCGAGTGGATAGCGTCATCGGGCAATCCAAAGCCGGTCAGAAGCGATTTTACACCCAGAATCTCCTGCATGTTGGTGGCAACGGGAATTGAACCCCCTTCGCGTTTCAAAGTAACGGGTTTACCCCAGGTTTCGCTTAGCGCATTTGCCAGGTTTTCATAGCCGGGCGCGTCGTCTGCCAGATAGGCGGGACCTAAGGAGTGTTTGAAGATTTGAGCGCGCACCGTGTTGGGTACGATGCTGGCAATGTAGCTTTTAATAAGCCGGTAGATATCATCAGGGTTTTGGTCCGGTACTAACCGACAAGAAATTTTCGCTTTGGCGTAGGCGGGAATAATGGTCTTTGCGCCTTCTTCAATGTAACCAGAGTAGAGTCCATTAACGTCCAGGGTAGGCCTGGCACCCTGGCGTTCGAGTAAGGTGAAGCCTTCTTCGCCATAAAGCCTGGGAACGCCGGTGAGTTTGATGTAGGAATCTTCAAGCGAACCAGCCATGGCGATGAGTTCACGTTCTTCTGGGGTAAGCGGGCGCACTTTATCATAAAAACCGGGAATGGCGACCGAGCCATCCGGGTTGTGCAATTTCGAGATGATGTCGGCAATGACGTTGGCGGGGTTGGCGATGTTGCCTCCAAACAAGCCACTGTGCAAGTCCATCTTGGGTCCATCAATGCGCAGTTCAATGTAAACCATACCACGCAAACCATATACAATGGTGGGCTGGGTGGCGGAAATCATGCCAGCGTCTGGGTTGAGAATCATGTCGCACTTGAGAAGTTCGGTATGGTCTTCTAGGAAGTCTACAAGTGATGGTGAGCCGATTTCCTCTTCGCCTTCAATGATGAATTTAACGTTGATGGGCAGGTCGTTGGTTTTCAAGACGCTTTCCAGGGCGAAAATGGAAGCCATGATTTGGCCTTTCATATCCGACGCGCCCCGTGCGTAGATGTAATCACCGACTTTGTTGGGTTCAAAGGGTGGGGTATTCCACTCGTGGAGTGGGTCGGGTGGTTGTACGTCGTAGTGCCCGTAGATGAGCAAGGTTTTTGCGTTGGGCAGGGCTGATTTTTTCTCCGCGAAAACAATGGGGTGAACTTTTGTGGGGAAGATTTCAATATAGTCCATGCCCAGTTTTTCGAAATAGTCCTTCAAGAATTCAGCCGTGCGTTCCATGTCTTTTTTATGGGCTGGATCAGTTGAAACGGAGGGAATTCTAAGGACATTAAGGTATTGTTCCATCAAGGCATCTTGATTTTCTGAAAAATAGTTTATGGCAGATAGTTCTTTATCCATAATTACCTCTTCTTTTTTGTTTACTTTATCGCTATACATTATATGCCAAACTGCGAATTATCGTGATAGGATTAGCATGAAAAAAGATCGACCCTTCAAATTGAACTATAGGGTCATTATAAGTAACAATAAAAAATGAAGGAAATATTATGACAAACGAAAATCATCGACAACTCATCATCGTCGGTTCTGGGCCAGCCGGTTTTACTGCCGCAATTTACGCCGCGCGGGCAAATTTAGCCCCCATGCTCATCTCGGGGATGAAGCTTTACGGACAGCCTTCCAAAACCGCTACCATAGAAAACTATCCGGGTTTTCCGAACGGTGTTGAAGGGCCAGAACTCGGCCGGCTTTTTGAAGAACAAGCACGCGCCTTTGGTGCTGAAGTGGTTTATGACGCGGTTGAAAAAATTGATTTGAGCCAAAAACCCTATCAGGCGCATACCTATGGAGGCGTTTTTACCGCAGACGCTCTTATTTTGGCAATGGGTACAGAATACAATAAACTAGGCGTTCCCGGTGAAAAAGAACTGGAAGGACGCGGTATTTCAAACTGCGCGACTTGTGATGGCTATTTCACAAAAGGTAAAAATGTGCATGTGGTTGGTGGCGGAGACGCCGCGATTGAAGAAGCCATCTTCCTGACTCGCTTTGCCGACAGTGTTACCGTTATCCACCGTCGAGATGCTTTACGCGCCAGCGCTATCCTTGAAGAACGCGCGCGTACAAACCCGAAAATCAAGTTCATCTGGAATTCCGTCGTGGAAGAAATCAAAGGCGAAAATGCTGTTGAAGCGCTTGTCTTAAAAAATGTTAAAACTGATGAATTGAGCACCGTACCCAGCCAGGGTTTGTTTGTTTACATCGGTCAAAAGCCCACCACAGAAATTGTGGGTAAACAATTAGAGACAGACGAAAAGGGCTATATCATTATCGACGAAAATATGGAAACCAGCGTGCCCCAGGTTTACGCGGCAGGTGACGTTGCCGATCCGCACTACCGGCAAATCGTAACCGCGGCAGGCATGGGAGCCGCTGCGGCAATTTCAGCAACGCGTTTTTTGGAAACGCTGATGGTTAATTCAGCTAAGTAGCGCGGTAGTCCCGTTTGGCTTATTGCTGAACGTTTGGACTACTCCAAATAAATACTCTTGGTACACTTTGCGCACCGGCCTCTTCGTATATCGGATTGGCCGGATCGTTATTAATGACGCGGGCAATGGACACAGTCCACTGGATGATATGCGGGATGTCATCATCAGGCCTAAAGCTGGCAGGCAGAATGAATTTCGTGTCGCTAACATATTCCACCAGACTGCGTTCGTCGGTTGATGTCAGGTCCTTGACCACAACACGGTAAAGTTCGTTTGGATAAAGGTCAGCCACTGAAGCCCATTGCAGGGTCACGGTTTCCTCGCTGGGTGGGAAGTAAGCGCCCGAGCGGGGCAAGAGCAAGTTTGGTCCGGGATAAGGCGGCACCGGTGTCGCGGTGGGGGTGGGTCCAGGGGTAGGCAGGCGATAGCACAGGGGAATTTCCAGCGCCTGACCCGCGCGTACAATGTCGTTGCTCATGCCGTTGTGTTCCATGATGTCTTTCATGGTCACGGAGTAATTAGCGGCGATTGAGCTCAGTGTGTCGGAAGCGGTAACGGTGATGGGCATCACGTTAGTACAGCGTTCTTCGTCAACAATTTCTTCCGGTGTCGCGGATGGTACCGGCGATGGGGTGTAGGTGGGCAAGGGCACCATTAAGACCTGGCCTTCTGAAACCGTACAGTTGGCATCAAGTTTGTTTTCAAGAATGATCGCTTGCACCGATGTGTTATAGAGCAAAGCAATGGTTAAGCACTGCTGGCCCTGTGCCACGGTATGGGCGACAGGGGGCAGGGGCGTCCAGGTGGGTTCAGGTGTGTTGGTAAGCGTTGGCGTGGCGGTCAGTGTTACGGTGGCGGTGGGCGTTTGAGAGCTTTCCGCGATTTCTGCATCTTTGGCGGAGGCGGACATTTTTGAGCTAACCAGCAGGCCAACGATGACAGCCACCAGCGCCAGAAAGACAAGCGCTAAAATAATCATGCCGGGTAATCTGAGCGTTATCTCAGGCGCGCCACTGTCCAGCCCGCGTGATTTTGAGCTTGTGCCCGTGTGACTCACTGGCGTACCACAGACCAAACAGCGTGTCGCGTTATCGGTCAGGCGGGTGCCACATACTGAGCAGACCGTATTCTTTCTATGTGAGTGTTCATCAAAACTTGTTTTCTTCATTGTTTTATCCAATTCGTTTTCTTTCATATCAGGGAATGCACAGGTAAAATAGGCATATGACTGCGGTTTATATTCACATTCCCTTTTGTAAACGTCGTTGTAACTATTGTGATTTTATCACGTATGCCAATATTGAGGCTATGCTACCAGATTATCTAAGCGCATTGCAAATGGAAATTTTAAATTCCAAATGGGAGTGTGACCAGGCTGAAACGGTTTACATCGGTGGGGGAACGCCATCCTTGATCAGTCCCAAACAAATCGCTGGTCTTTTGGATGCCGTGCGTCAACGCTATGGCATCGCCAAAGACGCTGAGATCACGGTTGAGGCAAACCCAGGCACGGTTAACACCAGTTATTATGCCCAAATTCGTGCTTTGGGTGTCAACCGACTGAGTTTTGGTGTGCAGTCTTTCAGTGATGCGGAACTGCAATTACTGGGACGAATTCATTCCGCAGATGAAGCGATAGAGCAGTATTTTCAAGCGCGGGAAGCTGGTTTTGATAATATCAGCCTGGACTTAATTTATGGTTTGCCCGAACAGACACTTTCAGACTGGCGAAAGAATTTGGATGTGCTAAAAGGGTTGCTGCCCGAGCATTTATCTATTTACTCACTCATCCTTGAGCCTGGCACCTTGATGACGCAGTGGGTTGAAAAAGGTCTTGTGGCTTTGCCTGATGATGATTTAGTCGCTGATATGTTTGAGGTAACTTTGCGGACCCTGGCAGCTTTAGGGTATGAATATTACGAGATTTCAAGCTGGGCGCTGGGCGAAGCGCGTGAGAGCCGGCACAATAAAGTCTACTGGCGGGGTGAGGACTATCTTGGCTTTGGCGCTGGGGCGGTTGGCAAGGTGGGGTCGCTGCGCTGGCGAAACACCGAATCTGTTAGCGGGTATATCCAGAAAACGCGCCTTAATGCGCGTAGCCAATATAATGGTGGTGAAGGCGCGGAAAAAATGAACCTTGATGGGTTTGCTAAAAATGCCACTTATTTCAGCCCGGCAGTTACTGAAATTGAAATACTAAGCAACGAAGAACAAATGAACGAAATGATGATGCTGGGATTGCGCATGACCAGGGAAGGTGTATCGGGAAAAGCATTTTATGAGCGGTTTGCTGTAAAGCTTGAAGAACGATATTCTAAGCAAATCAGCAAATTAATTAAACTTGGTTTAGTCGAGTGGGTTGAGTGCCAAAACGCGTGCCATTTGCGATTAACGCAAAATGGCTATCTCTTGGGCAATCGGGTTTTTCAGGAATTTGTTTAGCGATTATTTGATAATTTCAACCACGGTGCCAACACCGTTGGTTGTCCAAACATCTGGTTTGGCAATGGGGGTGCTCCAACGGTAAATCCATTTGGAGTCATCTGGTGCCATGTTAATACAGCCCGCGCTCATCGGCGTGCCAAAGTTCATATGCCAAAAAGCGCCATGAATGGCAAGACCAAGTTCGGTTTCAAAGAAGGATGTCCAGGGAACACCCATGAAAATGCGGGGTTTATCATCACGGGTCAAGAGCGCATCGCCCATGTGTTTTGTTGGCATTTTGATTTTTATTGCGTATTTTCCCTCATGGGCGGGGTAGCCGGTTGATATCTTTCGTTCAAAAACAACTTCGCCAGCTTCCATGGCGCGCAAGACTTGATGGGTACTGTTGATTTCAATTCGTTTTTCATGGACAGGAACATCCGGACTGATGGGCGCGAACTCTTCATCGGGTATCAAGCGCAAGTGTTCCGGTCTCACCGCGGTTTCGGTTTTGCCCAGTTCATCGTGAACTTTGTACCACGGCAAGCCATCTGGCCCTTCAAAGATATCCATCACCCAGTGCGTTGACTTGTAATAAAAGAGCCACAGCGGTTCCCAGCCGTTCGTTCTTGAGTAATACATTGAACGTGTATAAGGCACGGTGACTTCCGCCAGTTGCCCGGTTTTATATTTGGGCTGTTTCATCTCGTTGTACTGATATTTAACCTCGTACAAATCGCCGCTAAAAACATAACCGCCCCAACACTTGTACCAAATGGGATTGAAAGCGGGGCCATTAGGACCGATGACTTCATCGTAAACGGTGATGATCTCGTTGTACTGACGCTGATACATAATGACGCTTCGGTCATCGGGTTCCTTAAAGACACTGGCGCCTTTTTTGTTGCCCACCAGCATAAAACGTGGATTTTTGTAGCTGGCAGAAGCTTTCTCAAGGGGTGCTAAAGCCGACCAAGCCAGCCCCAAAAGGCTGGCTTTTAGAAAATCTCTGCGGTTTAGCTTGGCTTCCTTCATTAATCCAGATCGCTGGGATTGATATCCGCCACAGAATCGAAGATGTAATTAGGCGCGTAAGAGTATTTGTCGATATCTTCGCGTGATGTCACGCCTGAAAGCACCAGGACAGTTTCCAAACCAGATGAAATACCGGAAAGGATGTCCGTATCCATGCGGTCGCCAATCATAATCGACTCTTCAGAGTGAGCGTTGATGTAGTTGAGCGCGGAGCGCATCATCAGCGGATTGGGCTTGCCGATGAAAAGCGGCGCTTTGCCAGTGGCTTTTTCGATGAGCGCTGCCATCGAACCCGTCGCGGGGACGATGCCCGACTCGGTTGGGCCAGTGATATCGGGGTTGGTGGCAATAAAGCGCGCGCCACCCATGATGAGCCGAATGGCTTTGGTTATTTCTTCAAAGCTATAGGTGTTGGTTTCGCCCAGCACGACGTAATCCGGTTCAACCGATGTTTGCACGTAGCCAATGGCGTGAATTGCCTCGGTCAGCCCTGTTTCGCCAATGACGAATGCCTTGCCGTTGGGTCGCTGGCGATGTAAAAAGGAGGCCGTTGCCATGGCGCTGGTGTAGATGCGGTCTTCCGAAATATCCAGTCCGGAAAGCTGAAAACGGTGCGCCAGGTCGCGGGTGGTGTAAAGCGGATTGTTGGTCAGGATGAGAAACTTGCGTTTTTCCTCAATCAGCTTTTGGATAAATTCAGCAGCGCCAGGGATGGGTACAGAACCATGCACCAGGACGCCGTCCATATCAATCAAGTAACTTTTCTTTTCTTTTTTCATATTACCTCTATCATATATCATAATATCATTGTTCACTAGCAGTTTAAAGGACTTGTAAAAAATTTGCAAATAAAAGAGCACTGTTGATTCTACCAACAGTGCTCTTGTTTTTCGAACCTAAACAGTGATTACTTCTTGGTAAGAATAATGCGCGCGTCAACAACGGCTACGCCCTTGCCTTCTTCGTAAACCAGACAGGGGTTGGCGTCGGATTCGGCGATTTCGTCTTTCAAGTCGTAAATCATGTAGGAGTAGTGCGCCAAGATGCTGGCCAGTTTCGCCATATCGCGTGGGGATTCACCACGGGCACCGCGCAAAATTTGGGCACTCTTGATTTCGTTTTGCATGCGCAAGGCTTCGGCTTCATCGATGGGGGCAACGCGGAAGGTGACGTCTTTGAGCACTTCCACGAAGATACCACCTAAACCGAACATGACGGTTGGGCCAAAGGTAGCATCGTTGACTGAACCAACGATAACCTCGGTTGACCAGGGGGCCATCTTTTGCACAGCCATACCGTCAATTTCGGCGTCGGCTTTGTATTTAAGTGAGTTTTCCATGATGACTTTCCAGGCTTCGCGCACGTCGTCATCATTTTTGATGTTCACTTTAACCGCGCCGGCATCGGATTTGTGCAGGATATCGGGGGAGACGATCTTCATCACGATGGGGAAACCAATCTCGTTGGCGAGTTTGATGGCTTCTTCTTCGGTCTTGGCAAGTTCCGTGGGGGTAACAGGCAAACCGTATGCGGCAAAGACGTGCTTGGCTTCCACTTCGGTCAGCGCGTCGCGGCCTTTGGCGCGGGCACCAGCGATGATTTCGCGGGCTTTTTCGGGGTTGATGTCGGTGGGTTTGTAGGGCGCGCTGTGGCTGGTTTCGCTCATCAGTTGGTCCTGGCGCAGTGTTGCGAGTGCTTTCACGGCGATATCAGGCGCGTTATAGGTTGGAATGCCTCTTTCAATGAGCCACGCGGTCGCGGTTTCGCAGCGTTCGCCACCAACAAAGGAGACGGTTACGGGTTTGCCGGTTGTGCCGGAATCTTGCAGGGCTTTGTAGATCGCTTCCGCAATTTCCAGGGGATTGGTGACGGCGGTTTCGCAGTACAGGATTGCCATGCCGTCAACCCAGGGGTGGGCGTAGGAGTATTTAACGCCTTCGTAGTAGCCTTCCAGGCCAGCGCCACCGGTGATGTCAACCGGGTTCTTGGCGGAGCCAAAGTCGGGCATATGCTTTTTGAGTTCTGCCTGAACCTCGGGTGGGGCAAACTTGAGGGGCAGGCCGTATTTTTCAGCCGCGTCCGTTGCCAAAACGCCAACACCGCCACCGTTGGTGAGGATGAGCAGGTTGTCGCCTTGCATGCGGGGTTGTAGCGAAAGGGCTAAGGTGCGGTCAAAGAGATCGTTCAGGTCATCCGCCTGGGTAACGCCAACCTGTTTGAAAGCCGCTTCGTAAACCTTTGCCGCGCCAGCTAATGAGCCGGTATGTGAGGCAGCCGCGGCGGCGCCATGCGCGGATGTTCCCGCTTTGAGCGCGATAATGGGTTTATCGCAGTTGCGGGCAGCTTCCATAAAGCGCGCGCCGTCTTTGATGCCTTCAACGTACAGGGTGATACAAGACGTCACGTCGTCTTCGGCAAGGTAGGTGACCAGGTCTGCAAAGTCAAGGTCAGACTGGTTGCCGATGGAGAGCATCTTGTCAAAACCGACACGGCGGGTGTATGTGGCGGCGATCATGGCGATGAGCAAGGCACCGCTTTGTGAAATCAAACCCGCTGTACCGTTCATTGGCAGTTGCGATGCAAATGAAGCGTTCATCTTGCCGCTGTTTGAGAGCACACCGATGATGTTTGGCCCGATGATGCGCATGCCATATTCGCGCGCGGTCTTTACAACCTGTTCTTCGAGCTCATGTTCGCCGACTTCAGAGAAGCCGGAAGTGATGATGCTAATGCCCTTGACGCCTTTTTCGCCACATTCCTGGGTAACGCCATGCACAAACTTAGCGGGAACCGTAATGATGGCTGCATCGATGACATAGGGTACTTCCTTAACTGAAGTGTAGCATTTGTGCCCGAGAATTTCTTCTGCTTTGGGGTTGATGGGGTAAATGGCCCCTTCATAGCCACCTGCAATTAAGTTCGCAACGACTTTGTAACCGATTTTTTCAGGGTCGGCTGAAGCGCCTACAATAGCGATGCTTTTTGGTTCAAGAACTGCATTAATAATTGGATCCACATTTTCCTCCGGTTTATATTGTTTTTACCAATTGATTAGTATACCACCGAAATTCATGAAATCGTATTTTTCGTAGTGCTTCTTATACGAATATTACAAAGGATTTTTGAAGCTTAAAACCCTAATCCAATAAACTATGATTCAAGCTATATTATGAACCTGTTGCATATCATTTTCCAAAATTATGGTTGAAACCTTCCTAAACAATCGGAATTGGGGTCTGTATTGTTTATATCAATGAAAACAGTTTGTGCCATATCTTCCCAGTCAAATGTGAAATCGTAATGCTTGTTTTGGGGAACTGCTCTAAGTTGAACTTCGTCAACCCGGTTCAGATAGAAATCTTCAATCGAAATCAGTCCTGTTTCTGCATCATAATTTGGAAGTTCTTTTTTCGTGAGAACACGCGCTCCATCGTAAACTAAATTGGTGTGGGCATACCTGTGTGCCATGCATATACCGATGTTATCGGGTGCTTTGTAGTTCTCAGCAAATTCAGCAACCGTTGGCGTATTGAGAAAGATGATTTTTATTTCTTTCACGATATTGATGCTATCTAAAATTATATACGCCTCACTGCCTGGCATCTCTGCATAGATGTAGCGTATCTGGTCTATATGTTTAGAAAATGGTTCCTCTATGTATGTGATGGCCACACCTTTTTCCGCATAATCTTGAACGAGTTGGTCAATTATTTCTTTGAGTTCTGGATAAGACGTTTCTCCCGGTGTAATCCCCATCCAACACGGGAAAGAACAAGTGTTTTCTGTCAGAAGGTAATACGGTTGAACATTTTGCTCAATATCCAATTGCTCATTTTTACATCCGGAAAAAAGCAACAGCAGCCCAAATGTTAATAGGATTAATATTGATAATTTTTTCAAGTTGCACCTCACAAAATTCTCATGTTAACATTCACCTGATGGACATATACATACGGTTAAACTTTAAAACCACTCGCTATATCCTCTTATATCAAACCTTGCGTCGTAATTGAGAAGGGGCATGATGATGTCGAGAAAATTTTGGTTTGGCCTGATATGAGTACCATTAACGATAAAGTTTTTATAATTTCCCCACAAAAGGAATTCGTAAAGTTTTCCTTCCTCTGCTGATTCAATCACCAAATAAAACCTGTGTATTTCCGTACGAATATAATCTGGTGGGACAAGTTCAATATCCTCGGCTTTGATTTGAGCAAACAAATCCAATTTTCCTTCAAGTTCGTCTCCTTCAAGTTTGATGAATTTATCTGGATCTTTTATAAGATCTTCAAGTTTATACAGATGCTCCAACTCCATTATCACATACGGGTCCATCCAATAAACAGAAACACTTAATCCATCAAAATCCCGTATATTCGCCACTTTAAATACCGCGTCTAATATTCGTTGTTTAACTGGGTCCGGGTCAGTTGGCACTTGAACTGTTGGTTTTGGAGCGACTGGCTCTGGTTTCACACACCCGCTGATAAGAAAAAAGGTGAGCGCAAGAACGAGTATTAATTTGATTGGTTTGGTTTTAGTGCATTTCATGATTTTTCCTATCTATCAGACCTTGCTTGGAAAATATCAATAAATAAGTCAAGCGGATGATTTGGTCAGCAGTGTTGTACGCATAGTGCTTTCAATCTTTCGCTGTTTGTTGTTGTGTTTCAGTCTTTTTAATCGCAATAGCACTCCCGATCGCGATAGACTTCAAGGTCGCGCAGGGCGCTCTCTGAAAGTAAAGGCGTTAGCGCTTCTAGGATTTTGTCGCTTGGCTTAATTTCAACGCCATTGACGATATACGTGCTATAGCCACCGAACAAGAGCATTTCAAGCAACTTGCCATCCTCTGCTGATTCAATAAGCACATAAAAGCGCGTCTTTTTGGGATGTGCTTTATGAGACAGTTCGAAGTCGGATTCCTTGATTTCGCCGAATAAATCCAACTTTCCTTCAATTTCGGCCCCATTGAGTGTGAATTTTTTAGTTGCGGCAAATTTTTCTATTTCCGCGACAGTATAACGCTCACGCGGGAACAACCATGGGTTGATGGAATATGTTGAAACGGTGATATCGTCAAAATCCTGTATTGTGGCCAAACTTATCAGCTCGCTGACTAATTTTTGCTTGACCGCATCTTGGCTTCGACAAGCAACGAGTGCTGTTAAAGCAAATACAAAGCCAATTAATATATGCCAAATTCTGTTTTTTCTTTCTCTCATCGCAACTCCTAAAATCTGTAAACTTAAAACCGCTCAATCAGTGTTATTCCTTTTGTCAAATTGTTATTCCTGAACAATCAAAATCAGGTTTGTGACTGTTTGAAGCACGCCATGCTAATAAATACTCCCGTATAAATATTGGTATCTATACAATTCGAGGTCAGAAAAGGCTTTCTCATCAAGTAAGGGTATAAGAGCATTAATAATTTTATCGTTCCATTGGATTCGATGCCCATTCACGAAATAGGAAAAAGAATCTCCAAACATGAGTAACTCAAAAAGCTTTCCCTTTTCAACAGACTCAATGAGTACATAAAACCTGGCATCGGGTTTCTGGTCTTCTTCAAGCAGTTCAATGTCTTTTTCGCTGATGTCTTTGAACCATTCCAACTTTCCTTTAATCTCATTTCCCTGAAGAATGATGACGTTGTCTGCACGTTCAATTAAATCATTTTTCGACCAAGGATATCGATTAAGCACATATGATTCGAGCCAATAGATGGATACAGTCATATCTTCAAAATCTTCTGTTTCCGCCAAGTTTCTCAAATCGCGCACAAGTTTTTGTTTAACGGGGTCTTGATTTTGGCAAGCACTCAGCATTGTGAAAGCAAATGCAAGGCAAATTAATATATGCCAAATTCTATTTTTTCTTTCTCTCATCGCAACTCCTATCTGAATGTCTTGTTAAATCTTGGCCCTTGTTACTGTCCAGCCAAGCATCACTCGTATATCACAGACGCAAATATTTTATATAATCTCATGGAACGAACTATGCCAACACCATTGACGATGAAGTTATTAAAATCATGAGCACTCACAATTAATTCAAATATCTTTCCTTCTTCACTTGATTCTATGACCGTGTAAGACCTTAGTTCAACGGGTTTGCAATTATTAAATAAAACAATATCTTCAGCTTCGATTTCGCTGAAGAAATCCAGCCGGCCTTTAATTTCATCTCCGTGTAGCTGGAATGATAAGTATTCTCCTGATTGAGCAATTACTTTATCTAATGAGCCTAAATCATCAATAATGATTGGATGTAAGGGGTCGAAATAATATACAGACATGTTTAAATCATCGAAATCTTCTATTTCTGCCAAAGCTTTCAGGTCTTTTAGAACTTGTTTTTTAGCCAAATCTTGTTTTTCGCAGCCACAAAGCGTTGTTATGGTAAGGAAAACCATGATTATCAAAGAAACTATTTTGCGTGCTTTTGCTGTTTTCATTGTAACTGTCCTAATTGTGCTTGTAACGAGCAGCTTAATCTAAGGGGTGGAATTGACTATTTAATTGTACCCGCAATTTACCCTGTTATTAACACTGCCTTGCGTTGCGGGTATCTTAATGGCAGTAGCAATCCCACTCACGATAAATATCAATGCCCACTAAAAAATCTTTGCGGGAGAGTAAAGGCTTAATAGCCTCAAGGATTTTATCGCTTGGTTTTATTTCCACGCCATTGACATAATAGGTGCTATAACCACCGAACAAGAGTAATTCAAGAAGAATGCCATCTTCGGCTGATTCCAGAACCATATAATATCGGGCTTGTTGAGGGTGTTCAATTTGAGAAAGTTGGATGTCGGATTCTTTGATTTCGCCAAACAAATCCAATTTACCCTCAATCTCGCAATCTTCCAGCGTCATCTGAGCTGTTAAATGATGACTTTTAAGGCTTTCTACAGTAAAACGCTGATAGGGATCTATCCATGGGCAAAACCCATACGCAGTAAACGTCAGGCCGTCAAAATTTTCTATCTCAGCCAGGCTGGTCAGTTCGCGAAGTAATTCTTGTTTAACTGGATTGGAATCCTGAGTCTGGCATGCATTTAACGTTATGAAGGTTATGAGTATTGTGATTATCAACAACCAAAGCTTTCGTTTTCTATATTTCATAACTGCCTCGAAACAATCGTATCTGGCCAGGTGAGCCGGTACAATTCAAAGTCAAAGAGTGCTTCCTCATTGAGGACTAGCAACGGTTGGAGCGCATCGAGCAATTTATCGGACCAAACGATTTCAACATCATTGACGATAAAGTTAATCTTGGAATCTGATGTTCCGAAAAGCAAGAAATCAAAGATTTTTCCTTCTGAAAAAGACTGGATAATAATGTAAAATCTGGCCCACTCTGAACTTGATTGCTCCACGACTTCGATGTCTTTTTCTCTGATTTGCCCAAACCATTCCAGTTTGCCTTCAATTTCATCTCCTTGAAATCTGCATACATTATCTGCTCGGTCAATTAAGTCTTGTTTTGAATAGGGGTAACGCGTGGTAACCCCTGGTTTGAGCCAATAGATGGATACATATAAATCATCAAAATTGTCGATTTTTGCTAATGCTCTCAGGTCGCGGACGAGTTTTTGTTTAACAGGATCGGGCTTTTCGCAGCCACAAAGGGATGTAATGGCAACGAGAAGTACGATTATCAAAGAGATTATTTTGCGTGTTTTTGGCGTTTTCATGGCAACTATCCTTAGTTGGAACGGCAAGATGGTTGTAAGAGATGATATGTGACACTTTTATTGTACCAAACGATTTTCAGCTTTGGCTTGAACTAACAGGGCTGATAGTTCTTATTCTTCTTTTTTCTGGGGAGTTATGCCCCTTGTTCTTGGCAGCGCTATTCTTTTGGGAATATGTTAAAATAGGCTTATGAACGTAAAAGTTGTTTCGACAAACCGCAAAGCGCGGTTTGAATATTTTGTGAGCGATACTTACGAAGCCGGACTGGTGCTGAAGGGGACCGAGATTAAGTCGATTCGTCAGGGAAAGATGAGCCTGCAGGAGGCTTATGTGCGCACCGATGGCGAGGAAGCCTGGCTGGTTGGCGCGCATATCGCGCCTTATGAGCAGGCTTCGACCGCGCAACATAATCCGACGCGCGACCGCAAACTGCTTTTACACAAGAAGGAAATCCGTCAGTTGTGGAACGCTGTGCGCATCAAGGGCATGACGATTGTTCCTTTGCGGGTCTACCTGAAAGCTGGACGCGCCAAACTGGAAATCGGCGTGGCGCGCGGAAAGAAACAATATGACAAACGCGAAAGCATTAAAGAACGCGATATTCAGCGCGAAAGCTCCCGCCGGGGCGGTGATTTTTAGCACCCTGGCTGAAAGCAAGCCTGGGAGTGTTTCGTTGCACAAGCTTTTTTGTAATGTTTAGTTGAGACCGTATAATAGTGATGATGAAAAACTGGAAAATTAGCCGAAGAGAGTTTTTGAAAATGAGTGGCATGGTGATGGGCGCTTTGGCCTTGCCAAAGCTGGAGCCACGATCCCAGGCCGTGGAGCAGTTTATTGATGGCAAGCTTTATGGGCGTATCGCGGTTGGCGATGTTGGCGCATGGACCGAAATGCGCAGCGAGCCGAATGTTGACGCGCCGGTGGTGAAAACAATTTACCGCGATGACGTTTTTGAGATTAAACGAGAACTGGTTGCCAACAAACTGGACCCCAACCGCTATAAACAACGCTGGTACGAAACGCCAGAAGGTTATGTGCATTCCTGGATGATGCAGCCTTGTCGCAGTTATTACAACCCGGTGGTTAATGCTCTGCCCGAGCAGGTGGATGGTCAGCACGGGATGTGGGTGGAAATCACTATTCCCAAGGTGGATATCCAGGTGCAGGGTTCAAAGGAAAATTCATCCTATTGGATTCGTTCGGTGCCCCAGCCCAGGCTTTATTATTCGCAAGTGCATTGGGTGTCGGATATCCGTCAGCACAATGGGCGCACGGAGTATTTGCTGAGTGAGAAATATGGCGCGTTGCCAGATCAATATTGGGTTGACGCCCGGGCTTGCCGGGTAATCACGCCCGAAGAAATTGCCCCCATTCACCCTGAAGCTGGCGAAAAGCGCATTGTGGTTGACCTTTACAATCAAACTTTGTACGCCTTTGAAGGCAAACGGGAAGTTTATTTTTGCGAAGTGTCTACCGGCTATGTGAAAGAAGGAAAATGGACGACGACGCCCGGCGTGCATCATACCTGGCGCAAGATGATTTCGTTACATATGAGCGCGGGTGGGGTGTCGCAATACGATTCACCGGGTATTGCCTGGACGCTTTTGTACCACAGCGATGGTCAGGCGATTCATACCGCTTACTGGCACAACAATTTTGGCGTGGCACTTTCGCATGGCTGTGTGAACTGCTTGCCCCATGATGCCAAGTGGATTTGGCGCTGGTCTGAGCCTTATGTGGGCTACTATCCGGGAGAGCAGACTATTCAGGGCTTTGTTGGCAATACCACAGTTGAGGTCATTGAATAGATGGCCAAATTTGCAAGAAAACGCCTGGCAAAACGAAGAAGCAAAAAAGACCGCGACCGCCTTCAAAGATGGTTGCTGGTGCTTGTCGCAATTCTTTTGGTTGTTTATCTGGGCGGTGCTGTTCTCGCGCCGGTCTTGATGAAGGCAGGACACACAACGCAAGCCAGGCGCGTTTATAGGACTTATCAACCGGCATGTCATCAGCTGGCGTATCGGTCTTTCTTTCTATATGGTGAACAGGCGGTTTATCCTCGCGACCTGGCGGGTGTGAAGGGCTTGAAAAGCTATGAAGCGGTGACGGGTCTTAGCGCGGAAGACATTGAAAGCGCCAAAAACTTTATTGGTAATGAGCAACTGGGTTATAAAACCGCGCTTTGTCAGCGAGATTTAGCGATTTTTGGATCGATTCTTTTGTTCATCATCGTCTATGCGATTTTTGAAAAGAGAATCAAACCGCTTCCCTGGTGGCTTTGGATTTTGCTGGCAGTTGTGCCCATCGGTTTGGATGGCTTTTGGCAGGTCTTGAGCCAGTTGGATATCGCCTTTTTGGCGTGGCTCCCAGCCCGCGAGAGTACGCCTTTCCTGCGGGTGCTGACGGGTGCTTTGTTTGGTATTTTTAGCGCGTGGTTCATCATCCTGTCATTCCGCGGGGAAGAAGATCCCGCATTATATGCCACCGAAATTATTCCGGATCGTTCAAGTTTAGCAGAGGAGGCAGAGCAAAGCGATGAAAACAATTGATGTCAACGGCACGCGCGCTTATCAGTTCGAAAGTTTTGACGCGAATGCTGTGGACCATGGCATTTACACGCGTTTGGGTGGTGTATCCGAGGGGATTTGGAAGAGCCTGAATACCGCTGGCACGGTGGGGGATGATAAAGCCGCGATTGCGCAAAACCATGAGATTCTCTTTGGCGCTTTTGGGCGGCCACTGGCAACGCGTTTTGATGTGTGGCAGGTGCATGGCACTCAAATCCATTTCGCCGAAGCACCACGTCCGCCTGAGCAAAAACATATGCCCGGCGATGCCATTTTTACGGATAAAGCTGGCATCACCTTGATGATGCGCTTTGCGGATTGTGTTCCTTTGCTTTTTCATGACCCGGTTCAGAAAGTGATCGGCATTGTTCACGCGGGCTGGCTGGGTACCGCTTTGCAGATTGGCCGGGTCGCGGTGGAAGCAGTTGCTGAACGCTATGGCTCGAAACCGCAAGACCTTGTGGTTGGCATCGGGCCGGCAATTTGTGGCGATTGTTACGAAGTTGGCGAAGACGTGGTCAGGCGCTTTGAAAAGTACTGGAAAGAGAACTATCAGCAATTCTTTAAGCAAAAAGACCAGAGTTTGTATTTGGATATGCTGGGTGCCAACGAATACGTTTTGCGAAAAGCCGGTGTGACGCAGATTGAGCAATCGGGCATTTGCACCGCAGAAAACTTGCATGAATGGTATTCCTACCGCAAGGAAAAGGGGCTGACCGGTCGCTTTGCGGTTTTGCTGGCATTGAAGGATGAGGCATAATCATGTCTGAACTCGATATTGTTGAAGCTATGCAAAGTCGTTATACCCAAGTGATGGCACGTGTTGCAGACGCGGCGCGGCGTAGCGGACGCAAACCGCAGGATGTTTTGGTCCTAGCGGTGAGCAAGTTGCAAAGTGTTGAAAAGATTCGCGCAGTTTATTCCGCCGGCATTCGCGCATTTGGCGAAAGCTATGTTGAAGAAGCTTTACCTAAAATTGAGTCATTGAATGACTTGAGTGAAGCGCGATGGGAGATGGTTGGGCATGTGCAAAGCCGCAAGGCTAAGCTTGTGGCGAATGCTTTTTCGCGGATACATTCCCTGGGCACGCAAAAACTGGCGCGTCTTTTGGATCGCCATCGTGAGCCTGGTAATGGGCCACTTGACGTGCTGATGCAGGTGAATTTGAGTGGCGAAGATTCCAAACAAGGCATTGTGGCAACCAAACGTGAGACCTGGCGGGATGTTTTGGCGTTTGCTCAGGAACTGAAAGCATATCCAAATTTGCGGTTGACTGGGCTGATGACAATGCCGCCTTTGTTTGATGACCCCGAACATAACCGGCCTTACTTCCGGCAGTTGCGCGAGTTACGTGATTATTTGAATGAGCAAGACCCATCGCTTAATCTCACGGAACTCAGCATGGGTACCAGTTATGATTTTGAAATCGCGGTGGAAGAAGGGGCGACCATCGTGCGCTTGGGCAGTATTTTACTTGGGGAAAGACAGTATTAAGGAGCGAGATGAAAGGTGTTATTACAGCGGTTAATATCCTGGGTCAGTTATTGGCGGTTTTGGTTGTTTTGTACGTTATCATTCAGATGATTTTTCCAAACTCAGAACGCCGTGGGGTTTTGGCGCGATTGCTGGACCCGATCTTAGCCCCTATCCGAAAAAGAGTGAAGCCCTATAAGGGATTTGACTTTGCTCCACTCATTTTGCTGGTTTTGATTCTGCTTGTTGAGATTGTTGTCGTCGCCGTTTTAGGGCGGTTTGTAAAGTAGTTATTTGGCGTAAAGCATTCTGCCACAGGTTCTGCAGTAGGCGATTTCTGAGGGAGATTTGGCGCGCTGGATATCGCCAGGGGGCACATTGACACCACAGGCATTACAACTTGAGTCAATCACTTCCGCCACAGCACGTCCGCCTTTGCTCTTCAAAAGTTTTACATAGGCTTGATAATTGGCCGGTGATATTTGAGCGCGTAAACTCTCGCGCTGTTCGTTGATGGCGGGCAGTTTTTCTTCAAGCATGCGGCTTTCGCCCATCAGTTTTGAATGTTTTGTGGCTGACGCGCTTTTGACTTGTGCCAGGTTTTCTTCTGCTTTCGCAAGTTTATTTTGGCATTTTTCAAGGGCTTCAAGCGCGTAAAATTGTTGCTCGGCCAGTTCGGAGAGGTAACTTTTGAGTGCCGCGCTTTCTGCTTCCAGATCCCGCAGTTCTTTGGGGTTGGTGATTTGCCCGCCAAACAGTTTTGCCTGGGAATATTTGAGTTTTAGGTTGCGTTCTTCAACCTGGTCGTGGATTTCATTGTAAGCGTGGGTGGCTTTTTCCAGCTCCTGGTGGTTTGCGTCCAGCATTTGCTGAGCTTTTTGGACGGATTCATCGGCGTTGAGAATTTTCTCAATTTCCCGTTGGCGTCGTCGAATCTTCATACGGTTTAGGTCAAGTTGTTGCAATCGGAATAGGTTAAAAGATTCGCTCATATGCCTCCAATCAGCTGTAAAAGTGTCTTAATCATATTCTACACTGTGGAGGGCGATAACGCAAAAAACCTATCCATACAAGAATATGGTCAGGAGACCATATCCGAACATTAAACATCTACATAATCATGCGAGTTCGCGCGTGGTCTCCTGACCACGTGCAAGATATTTCGGCGTAATTCTAAGTTTTAATTAGCAATGCCTTTTTCTTTTGGTGAACTGCGCATGCGTATGCTTTGCACAATGCCGATGCCTAAAAGCATTGAAACCAGCGAACTGCCCCCATAGCTGATGAAGGGCAGGGTGAGACCTGTGACCGGCAGCACGTTGAGATTGACGCCAACATTGACCATGGTCTGGAAAGCCATCAAAATACCAAAACCGTAGGCGATAAGCGAACCGTAGGCATCGGGGGCTTCTTTGGCAATCATAAAACAGCGAACGATGATGAAAACCAGGAGTGCCAGCACAATCACGGTGCCGACAAAGCCAAATTCATGGGCGAGCACGGAAAAGATAAAGTCGTTGTGGCGGATTTTTAGGAAACGGAGTTGTACCTGGGAACCTTGTCCGAAGCCATTGCCAAACCAGCCGCCGCTACCGATGCTGATTTTAGCCTGGTCTACGTTGTAGGTGTCTCCATAGCGGGCGTTTTCATCGGGGCTTAAAAAGTTTGTGATGCGTGATTTTTGGTAGTCTGCCAGGTAGGGGAAGTCGAAGGCGAAGCTTAAACCAATGAAAACCGCAAAAAACAAGATCGCGTAAAGGATGTATTTGGTTTCCAGCCCGCAAATCCAGAGCATAGTCGCCCAAATGACAAGAATAACGATGCTGGTACTTAAGTTGGGCTGGAGCATAATCCAAAGCACGATACCACCCGTGAGCATAATGCTTTTGCCGATAGTAGCCCAGTTGTTGATATTAGAGATGTTCGCCGCAAAGAAACTGGACAGGCTCAAAATGATCGCGATTTTTGCCAGTTCTGCTGGTTGCAGGGTGACCAGACCCGTTTCGAGCCAGCGCGCTGCGCCGAATCTGGCCGCGCCCATGATGAATACAACGAGTAAAAGAACGAGCACAAAGATATAGAAGGGTTTGCTGATGGTTTGCCAAATGCGATAGTCGAAAGCTGCTGATGCGAAAAGCGCGACCAAACCGATGATCATGAATATAGCCTGGCGTTTGGGGTGTCCTTCAAGTGTGGGGTTGCCCGCGATTGCTGAACTGATGAGCGCGATGCCGAAAATACACAGCAAGAGTACTGCCGCGAACAGGGGGATATCAAAGCGTCGCCAGATGTCTCGGGTGTTCATAAGATGCCAAACCGTTTCTTTTTAAGAACCTCAACCTTGATGGTTTGGTCTTCTTGCCAAATTTTGAGCGTGGCGCCTGCTTTTAACTTTGGGGGCAGGGCTACTTCTTTACCGTTCAAGCGGAACTGCGCGCCATCATAAAACAGGACGAAAATGCAGTTGTTGGGGCAGGGTTTTTCACCAGCCGATATCTGCCCAGCTGCTTTGCCCCAAATGAGAATCGAATCATCGGCACTCAGGCTTGCGCCTGGTTTTACGTCACCGATAAGACAGAGTTTGCCTTCAAAATGGCGTTCTTGCTTGGGTAAATCGGCTGAGATATTTGTTTCTAGCCAGGTGGTCTTGGGCAAGTCGGGTTGGGCGGGGCTGGTTTCGTTTTGGCCTTTTGGCTCTCCATCGCGTTTGATTGACGTGGGAATGTCATAATTGGCAGCTGAATCCAAGGTCACCTGGGACGTGCTCAGGATAGCCCATAAGCAAACGCCTTCGTCAGAAAGATCGCGTAAAAGTCTGGAAATTTGCTCCTCGTTCCACGCCGTTTCGCCTACGTCCAGGGCGATGCGACCGCCCTTGAAGAAACGTTCCTGGCTTTGAATACGCCGAATGAGTAAATCCCGTTGGGCGAAACAGGAAACCGCAGGCAGGGTGATTAGAACCCCGCCACGATAGCCTTTAATCGTCAACTCGGGTCTTTGACTCAATGACCACCTCCGGGCAGGGCCAGGGCTTCATCAATAGCTTTTTGTTCGAAGTAAAAGTCAATAACGCGACGCACAATGGGCGCGCTAACGGCGGAACCTTCGCTACCGTTGTAGATAAAAGCGACCACGGCGATTTCCGGGTCATCATAAGGCGCATAGCCCACAAACCAGGCGTGGGCGGGCCAGTTGCCCGGCACGCAAAGGCCTTCGCGGTTTGCCCAGTCGTCACAATATTCCGCGGTACCGGTTTTGCCGGCAATCTTTTTGTCATCGCCTTCAAACAGGTCTGATGCCGTACCGCCAGGGTAGGTCACTTCTTCCATGCCACGTTTGGCAAATTCCAGAACATAGGGTTCAACGGCTTTGAATTCGCCAGTTTTGTTGTTGCCGATGTAGCTTTCGATGAGCTCATCTTTGGTGATGTCCCAAAGCATTTTGGGTTCAAAACTGCTGATGATATTGCCCTCGGCGTCGGTTGTTTTAGAAACAAGGGTGACCTGCATGTGTTGGCCATTATTGGAAAGTGTCGCGATAGAATGCAGGACTTGCAAGGGTGTTGCCAGCACATAACCCTGACCGACAGCTGCGAGATAAGTGTCGCCAGTTGCCCAGTTTTCGCCCTGGTTTAAGCGTTTCCAGGTGGGATTGGGCAAAAGGCCATCAGCCTCACCAGGTAATTCGATTCCGGTCAGTTGTCCATAACCGATGGCATGGGCGTATTCGTTCATGCGCCAAATGCCCAGTCCGTTGTCGGCAACTTCGTCGCCATAACCACCACCAATTTTGTAGAAATAGACATTACAAGACCATTTAATACCATGCACAAAATCAACATCACCGTGGCCAATCTCATACCAGCAGACATAATCCTGGGTCATGGTTACGCGTTCGCCTTCAATAAACTTTTGTTCCAGTGTGATAACCCCAGGGTCATAAACTGTATCGTAGGGGCCGATGACACCTTCGTTTAAGGCACCGATGGCGGTTGCCATTTTGTAAACAGAACCAGGGGGCAATTCGGAAGAAATGGCTTTATTGAGCAGCGGTTTGGCTTCATCCACACTGAGTTGTTCATAATAATCACCAGGAATGAAATTCGCCATGCGGTTGTTTTCGTAACTTGGGATGGATACCATAGCTAAAATCTCACCGGTTTTCACGTTCATGGCGATAACCACACCTGTTGTGCTCAGAATTTCGCCACGCCATTCCAGGTAGCGTTGGTTCCAGATTTCCAGTTCGGAGATTAAAGCTTCGCGGGCGGCTTTTTGCAACCGGTAATCAATGGTCAGGTAAACGTCCTGGCCTGGAACTGGGTCGATGGGTTCTTCAATATCGCGGAGAATTTCGCCACCAACATTGACTTCAACAACGCGTTTCCCGTTGGTGCCACCCAGGATAGATTGCAAGGAGTTTTCCACGCCCATGTAACCAACCTTGTCACGTCCGGAAACGAAGCCTTGCTCGGTGTAATAATCAAGCATTATTTCAGGAATGGGACCTAAAAAGCCGATGAGTTCAGCGGTGTTCTCGCCAGTAGGGTATTCGCGCACGGAATCGATTTCGATGTCAACGCCAGGCCAGTCGTTGTTTCTTTCAGTGACTTGCATGGCAACTTCTCTGCTAACGTTACATTTAACCCGCGTGGCTGAATAAGGCCAAAGTGTGCTGGAAATTTCCACGATTTGCTCGATGCCAAAGTCGGTGTAACATGGTGTAAACAGGGCGGAAGTTTCATCATTGACTTCTCCACGACTAACGGGCATATCCAGCAGCACGCTCAGTTCACGGAAAATCTCATAAGTTTTTCCTTCTGAGGCTGGCAAACTGGCCGGCGTAATGGTTACATGGAATACAGGCACGTTCCGGGCGAGAAGGATGCCGTTGCGGTCATAAATCATACCCCGCTGGGTGGGGATGCTGATTACACGAACGCGGTTTTCTTCTGCCTTGGCGCGAAAACTGGCACCCTGGATAATTTGTAAGTCAAAAAGCGTAAAGACGTAAAACATAAAAACCAGGGCGATAATCAGGAAAACCCAACGGAAGCGGTTTAGGGCGATGGTTGGTTTTTCGTACTGTTGGTTATTGTTATTGTTAATCATGCTTCGGCTCCTTTCGGAGTGATAACGCGGCTAATTTCTTGGGTGATGGCATGGACAGGAAATGAAAACAACATATTCAAAAGAACTGATGGCAGTAAAATTTCGAAAAACGCGGTGGAAAAATCAAATGGTATGCGTTTGACGAAAAGCCAGGCAATGTTAATCCCATGCCATGCCAGGGTGCTGATAAAAGTCGATAAATACATGCTGAGTAATGGCGTTTGCATAATGCGTTTGCGGAATTGTTGGGTCAGAAGATACACTCCGAAGTAAAAGGCCAGGGGTATATAAAAGGGTAATGCGGATATGGTGCCAATAATCGCGCCGAAAAACAAAATAATAAGCCACAGGCGTTTTGCGTTGGAGTGGAGACAAAAGGCAATGATGAACAATAAGACGATATCCACGCAACCCGAGAGTAAGGTCCAGCGGCTAAAAATGCCATACTGCAACATGACGGCAATTAAGAAGCTGACGGGGCTGATTAGGTACTCAATCATGCAAGTTCCTTAGGGCACCAAAGGGCTGATGTCCACGACGTTGAAGTCGGAGATGACCAACACAGCGCTCAGGCCTTGAAAATCAACTACCGCTTGCACAGAACCCGTTTGAAAAAGCGTGTTTTGCTTGGATTGCATCGAGAGTACCTGACCCACAAAAATGTTTGGTGGGTAGGTGCCTCCAAGCCCACTGGTAAGCAGGACATCACCAGTTTGTACTTCTGCGTCTTGCGGAACCATGCCCAGCGATATTTCGCCCGTGATTGAACCCGTGGTTTGCGCGTCAACATTGGCCGTTTTCAGGCGTACATTGACGGTCATACTAGCATCGGTGATGAGCTTCACACGCGAGGCGTTGGCAATGACGGCGTCAATGCGTCCTACCAATCCTTCTTCGGTAACAACTGGCATGCCATAGCGTATGCCGTGGTTTGAGCCTTTGTCAATGATGACGTACTGAAGATAGGGGCTGATTTCGCGACCGATGACGGTTGCGGCGATGTATTCGTGTTCGGGATGGGAACGGGCAAAATCAAGCAAGGTGAAAAGAATTTCTGACTGGCTGAGACTTTCCTGCAGGGCAACAATCTCGCTTTGCAGTTGGGCTACTTCCTGTTCCAGCGCCTGATTTTGGGCGCGCAGGGTTGCCATATCGCGGGGAGATGTGAAAAAATCGCGAAATGCGACATAACGTTCCGATAGCCAGCTTTGCGTTGAGATGACGGGGTTGAAGATAAAGCTGAAAACTGGCGTTAAATAGCCCGACATCGCCATGATGATGATGCCAAATACGATGGTTACAATAACAAGGTTACGAATGTTTTTAAGTGAAAATAGGTCTCGCATATTAAAAGAACCTGTGCAAAACAATCCCACAAGGGGATATGCGAATTATGACTGATCGCTTGAATAGGGATCGCGTTCGATACCCACCAAGAGTCCTTCGTATTGTTCAACGTCATCAAAAATCATGCCACAACCACGTGCTACGCAGGTCAAGGGGTCTTCAGCAACCCAAACTCGCACGCGGATTTCGTTGGCAAGGCGTTCAGCCAGCCCTTGTAGTTGCGATGTTCCGCCTGCCAGACAGATGCCCGAGTCCATCAAGTCTGCCAAAATTTCAGGCGGGCTTTCGTCAAGCGCATCTTTGATAGTGTCAATAATCACCTGCACCGAAGGGGCCAAAGCTTCGCGGATTTCGATTGATGAGACTTCTATGGCTTCAGGCAAACCAGTAATTAAGTTACGCCCACGCACATCGGCGGTTTTTTCTTCTTTCAGGGGATACGCAGAGCCAAGCGCGATTTTAATTTTCTCTGCCATTTGTTCGCCGATGAACAGGTTGTATTTGCTACGGATGTATTCGATGATGTCCTGGTCAAGCTCGTCGCCAGCCACACGCAAAGAACGCGAAATGACAATACCACCCATAGAGATGATGGCAATTTCAGTTGTGCCACCACCGATATCGACAATCATGTTGCCGTAACCATCAATAGGCATTCCCGCGCCAATTGCGGCGGCGGCGGGTTCGTGAATCATGTAGGCTTCGCGTGCGCCAGCACTCATGGTAGCGTCGTAAACAGCGCGTTTTTCGACTTCGGTAGCGCCAGAAGGGATACCGACCACCACGCGGGAGTGTGGAAAGAGAACGATGCTGTTTTCGTGGGCTTTATGGATAAAGTATTCAAGCATGGCTTGGGTGATGTCAAATTCAGAAATGACACCGTCTCGCAATGGACGCATAGCTACCATGTTGGCAGGCGCGCGACCAACCATTGCCTTGGCAGCAGCACCAATGCGTTGTGGTTCGCGGGTGCGTTTGTCAATAGCAACCCAAGAGGGCTCGTTAATGACAATGCCTTTTCCACGGACGTTTACCAGTGTGTTAGCTGTTCCGAGGTCAATCCCTAAATCAAGGGATAAAAGACCAAGCAGCCATTTTATTGGGTTCCAAATTGCCAAAGCTTATCTCCAAGCGAAAAATTTCCGCTATCTATTGCCGAGATTATATCATAAAGCAATATGGCGTGAAAAAATGCAACATTTTTTATTGAGAATGATGTTAAGTTTGTTTGAATGTTTTAAAGTTGTCAGATGCTGGTGATTGTTTGTGTCTGGGAAGCCTGGCGACCCTAATAAAAAAATCTCCCTGGGAGTTGGGAGATTTTGACTGATTTTAGTTTCGCTTGGTGATTCTTTTCGTTAATTGTTTGTTTAGGGTTTTATGCTTTTACTTTTTAGGCGTGGGCTATTGATGTGTACAAGCACTTTGGATAGTATCTCGCGTTTGGATAGGTTTGGGTCATTGATAGCGATTGCGGCGTAAAGATTTTTTGTGGAGAGTTTGACGTATTTATTTTGCTTTGTGTCAAAGATGTGAAAACAGTTGCCGAGATATACGAGTTTCATTTTTCCCTTTCTTGTTAAAGTACGAAGCTTTTTCAGACCGTAACCAAATATTTTGCCAGGAGGCGCAATACTCCCTTGGATATACGGCGATCTTCTACACTGAAAGGAAAAAACTTATATTGGGATCACGGCGTGTAATATATCATGTTTGGATGGCGCTGTCCAGCAAACCAGACAGTTATTTTTAGAATTCGTGGTTGTTAACGAAATATTGATATGATGTGTTTACTTCCATTGTTTAAAAACTTTGGTATAATACGCACTCGATTGGCGGTTCGTCTAATGGTAGGACAGCGGACTCTGAATCCGTATGTAGAGGTTCGAATCCTTTACCGCCAGCCAATACAAAAACGCGGAGGTTTTAAACTCCGCGTTTGGTCTTTAAGAATGTTGAACTTAACTCAACAAATCACGCAACAAGGCGTTTAAGGTCGCTTTGGCATCACCAGCCAACAAGACGGCTTTATCGGGCGAGGCGTGGTAAAGGGGGTTATCCACACCCGCGTAGCCGGGTTTGTCGTCAAAGTTACAGAAGATGATATGCTGGGCTTCTTCTATATGGAGAATAGGCATGCCATAGATGGGCGTATCTTCGGCGGTATTGGCGGCGGGGTTGACCACGTCGTTAGCGCCAACGACCAGCACAACGTCTGTATTGGCAAATTCGGGGTTGATATCGTCCATCTCGCGCAGTTTTTCGTAGGGCACGTCAACTTCGGCGAGCAGAACGTTCATGTGACCAGGCATACGTCCGGCAACGGGGTGGATAGCGTAATCGACTTCCTTGCCCATCTCAGCCAGGTTTTCAGCCAGTTGTTTGACGAGTGGTTGGGCCTGGGAAAGCGCCATGCCATAACCGGGCACGATAATCACTTTGCTGGCATCGCGTAACCATGTAGCTGGGTTGCTGGTACCTGCTTGTGCTTTCGTGTCGCTGGTCTGGGCCATTAACGCGGTCATGAGTTGGTTAAGCGTTGCTTTGGCATCGCCGGCCAGCAAGACAGCTTTATCAGGCGAGGCGTGATAGAGGGGGTTATCTACACCCGCGTAGCCGGGTTTGTCGTCAAAGTTACAGAAGATGATGTGCTGGGCTTCTTCAATGTGAAGAATAGGCATACCATAAATGGGTGTGCCTTCCGCAGTGTTGGCTGCGGGATTGACCACGTCATTAGCGCCGATTACCAAGACCACATCGGTATCAGCGAATTCGGGGTTGATGTCATCCATTTCACGCAGTTTTTCGTAGGGCACGTCAACTTCGGCGAGTAAAACGTTCATGTGTCCGGGCATACGGCCGGCAACAGGGTGAATGGCGTAATCTACTTCTTTACCCATCTCAGTAAGCGTTTCAGCCAGTTGTTTTACGAGTGGCTGAGCCTGAGAGAGAGCCATACCATAGCCGGGCACGATAATAACGCGTTCAGCATCGTGGAGCCAGGATGCGGGACCACTGTCGCTGACTGGCGCGTCGGCTTGGGGTTCGTGCAGGCCATTGATAAGTTGGTTGAGAGTCGCTTTGGCATCGCCAGCCAGCAAAACGGCCTTATCAGCTGAGGCGTGGTAAAGGGGGTTGTCCACACCTGCGTAGCCGGGTTTATCATCAAAGTTACAGAAGATGATATGCTGGGCTTCTTCAATGTGAAGAATGGGCATGCCATAGATGGGTGTACCTTCAGCGGTATTGGCGGCAGGGTTGACCACGTCATTGGCACCAACCACCAAGACAACATCGGTATTGGCGAATTCGGGGTTGATATCGTCCATTTCGCGCAGTTTCTCATAAGGGATATCAACTTCAGCGAGTAAAACATTCATGTGTCCGGGCATACGACCGGCAACGGGATGGATGGCGTAATCGACTTCTTTACCCATATCAGCCAGATTTTCGGCAAGTTGTTTGACGAGGGGCTGGGCCTGGGAAAGCGCCATACCATAGCCTGGCACGATGATCACGCGTTTGGCGTCGCGTAACCAGTCGGTTGGGCTTTGCTTGGCAGGTTTGACTTCAGCTTTGGCGGGGCTGGGTTGGGCTGCTGGTGTGGCTGTTTTTTTGGCACCACCTGGGGCAGATGTTTTTCCTAAGAGAATGTCCATCAGCTTGCGGTTCATCGATTTACACATGATTTGCGTCAAAAGCAAACCAGATGCACCGACAATACCGCCAACAGAGACCAAAAGGATATCGTTAACTGCCATACCCGCGCCTGCGGCGGCAACACCAGTCAGCGAGTTGAGCAGGGAAATCGTGATAGGCATATCCGCGCCACCAACGCGAATAGAGAATATCAGGCCAAAGGCAAGACTAAAGACGCTTGCAGCAATAACGACAATCGTTTGATAGGGTTGTGCTTGCAGTGCTGGAATAACAAACAATGGTATGGTAACGAGCGAGAGGATCAGGGTGAGGGCTGTCCAGAATTGATGGCCTTTGAGAACGATCGGTTTTTGCGGGAATATTTTGTGGAGTTTACCCGCTGCTACCATGCTGCCGGAGAAGGTAATACCACCAATGATAATCGCTATGCCAGCATTAATCATAGAGAAAGTATCGGATTGTGTGTCGTTGATGACGGTGAGAATACCCGTAATCATTGAAGCAAGACCACCAAAACCATTCAACAAAGCCACAAGTTGTGGCATTTGAATCATCTTAACTCTAATGGCAATGATGATACCGATGACTGCACCAATCAACATGGCAATCCAAAGCTCAATCAATGAGAAGATCTTGAAATACCACATGGCGAGAACGATAGCAAGGAGTGTGGCAGCACTGCCAATCAGGTTGCCAGCAACCGCAGTTTTAACTTTGCTTAGCATGGCGATTCCCAGCACAATTGCAAGGGTAAGAATGGCGGCAATAGCGTAATAGATAATGTCTGTAGTTTCAGCTATAGGGGTGGATGAAAGCATGCTTAGTAGTGTGTTAGCCATAGTTATTTATCCTTCTTACTCTGGAACATGGAGAGCATGCGGTGGGTCACACCAAAACCGCCGACGATATTGATCATAGCCAATACGATGGCAATTAAACCAAGTATTTTGCTGCCAAGGCCAATGGCTATAGCTGTAACGCTAAGACAACCGGTAATGGTAATGCCCGAAAATGCGTTCGTACCTGACATCAATGGGGTATGAAGCATACTGGGTACGCGGTTAATAATCTTGTAGCCGACGAAAGCCGCGACTACAAAGATGACGACCATAATGATTTGTAATGGACTCACTAATCCTCCTTAAACTCAAAAATGTGGGGGCTTTTATAAGCCCCCACATGGGTGATAGTTTTTGTATTCTTAATCAAGCTCAAACGCTTCGAGAGCGCCTTGGTGGACAACCTTGCCATCATAGGTGGTTAAGGCTTCCTTGATGATTTGGTCGTCGAAATCGAGCACAACTTTGCCATCCTGGATGAGATACTTCACCAAATGCAAAACGTTCTTTGAGAACATCCAGGTGGAGCTGGTGGGCAGCATACCGGGGATGTTCTTGATGCCAACGATGGTGACATTGTGTTTTTGTTCGGTTGTACCGGGGGGCGTAATTTCGCAGTTTCCACCCTGGTCGATGGAGATGTCAACAATTACGGAACCAGGTTTCATGGTTTTGACCATTTCTTCGGTAATCAGGATGGGGGCAAGCTTGCCAGGAACGAGCGCGGAAAGGAAGATGATGTCCATATCCTTGACAACTTCAGCCAGGATGGCGCGTTCTTTGGCGAGATTCTCGGGGGAGAGTGCCAGGGCGTAACCACCTTCGCCGATTGCGTCTTTGGGGTCGATACCCAGGTCAATTACTTTCGCGCCAAGTGAGCCGGCCTGTTCAGCGGCATCAGGGCGGATATCCGCGGCGTGAACGATTGCGCCAAGACGTTTGATAGTAGCGATGGCTTGCAAACCGCCTACACCAGCACCGATGACGAGTGCCTGGATGGGCTTAATCATGCCAACGGCTGTTGCCATCATGGGCATGAAGACAGGGAGATGGTTGGCGGCTAAAAGCGAGCCTTTGTAACCAGCACAGGTGCTCATAGATGTTAAGGCGTCCATTGCCTGGGCGCGAGAAATGCGTGGAATGCCGTCGAGAGTGATGCTGATAATGCCCTTGGCAGCCATGTCTTTAACCATGGTGTGGTTTGCAGGGGCGGCTGGGTGGATGAAGGTAATCAGGTATTGTCCAGCGTGCATTAAATCAACTTCGTGGGTATCCAGTTCTTTGTTGAATTGCGGTTCTTTAACTTTGAGGATCATATCCGCGCGTTCAAAGATTTCGCGGGGACATTCAACAATTTCTGCTCCCGCAGCGATATATTCTGGGTCGTGATAGAATGCGCCTTCACCCGCGTCTTTCTGGACGAGCACGGTCAAGCCCATGTCGCGCATGGCTTTCACGGTTTCCGGAGTGGCAGCCACACGGCGTTCACCCGGCATAATTTCTTTTGGTACACCAATAATCATACAAAGCCTCCATTGCTTTTGTTATTAGCTTAAATTTACCACGAATTAGGGCTTTTGAATAGATTTTACCCAGGACTTTTGTTGAAAACTATGCATTGAAACGAAATCAGTTTTTACTTTGATGCAAAACAGCTTGACAAATATTAAGCGGTGCTTAAAATAAAGAGAAAGTAAAGCTGAATGGAGATGTGATGCTAAGCCACGGAAAAGAAGATTATATTAAAGCCATTGCGGAAGCACTGGATGAAACCGAATATGCGAGCCTAAAGCGAATAGCTGGTTATATGAATGTTAGCTCTGCGGCCGTTTCCGACATGGCCAACAAGTTAGCCAAGGAAGGATTGGTAAGCATTACACCCTATAAAGGCATACAACTAACCGAGAGTGGCAGGGAATATTACTCAAAATTAAGTGACAAACACCGCCTGTGGGAAGTTTTTTTGGTTAATTATTTAGGCTATTCCTTGCGTGAAGCTCATGAAGATGCGCATATTCTTGAACATTTTAGCCCTAAACGCTTGATGGAGCGATTAAATGCTTTCATGGAAATGCCTGAATATTGTCCCCATGGGCATGATATTGAAGTAAATAAGGGGTTTGAAGAAGATTTGGTTTTATTGACCTTAAACGAATTAAACGTTGGCGAAACTGCTCAATTGGTTAGTTTCAAAGAAGAAGGTGCTTTTTTGGATCATATTGAGAAAAAGCAGTTAAAGCCAGGCTTAAAAGTATACATTAAAGAAAAAGAAGCATTCGGTGGCTCTGTTGTTTTACGTATTGATGAGCAAGACGTTTCAATTGGAATGCAGGCCGCTGAAATGATAAAAGTAAAAAGAATAAAGGAAAACTATGAACACAAAAAACTTTAAAGGGGCAAAATATCTTTGCCTTTCAATAATTATCTCTTTGGCTTTGGTCTTGGGTGCCTGTGGCAACTCAAACGCACTAGTGAAGCAAGAAGGACAAAGTCAGACCGAAAAAACACAAGTTGTCGCGACAACCACTATGCTGGCAGATTTAAGTCGAATCATAGGGGGCGAATTAGTTAAAGTAAAAGGTTTGATGGGACCAGGTATTGATCCCCACTTATATCAAGCCAGTGCGGGCGATGTAAGCGCTTTGCAGAATGCTGATGTTGTGGTTTATCATGGCTTGGATCTCGAAGGCAAAATGGGGGCAGTTTTTGATTCACTCAGCGAAATGAACAAGACAATTATCCGCGCGGAAGATGCTATCGATAGAAGCGATTTGCTTTCGGATGAGGAAGATGCAAATTATTTTGACCCACACATTTGGTTTGATGTCAGTCTCTGGAAAGATGTTACCGAACATTTCGCCCGTGAAATGGCGTTATATGACCCCGATAATGCATCTGTATATGCATTAAACGCTGAGAACTATCTTAGAGAGCTTGATGAGGCTGAACTGTATATTAAAAATCGGGTTGATGAATTGCCGGAAGCCTCACGGGTTTTGATTACAGCCCACGACGCATTTCAATATTTTGCACACGCCTATGGTTTTGAAGTACGTGGCTTGCAAGGTATTAGTACAGACGCGGAGGCTGGTACAGCAGATGTGCGGGAACTGGCTGATTTCATTATCGACAGAGAAATTAAAGCCATTTTTATTGAATCTTCAGTGCCTCATAAGAGTGTGGAAGCTTTGCAAGCGGCTGTTCGCGCCCAGGGTTTTGACGTGGAAATTGGTGGCGAGTTGTATTCTGATTCTTTGGGCGACCAAGCCAGTGGACATGAAACCTACATTGCGACTATTAAAGCAAACATTGACACCATAGTGGATGCCTTAAAGTAGCTACAAGGAATTTGAGATGAATCACAATGCGAAAAAATCAGAAGTTGCGATAGAAGTCTTTGACTTAACGGTTGCTTATGACATTAAACCTGTACTATGGGATGTTGACATTTTGTTTCGAAGAGCAAGAAGCACAGCGATTGTCGGCCCAAATGGTGCTGGAAAATCAACTCTGATTAAGGCAATGCTTGGCATGATTCGACCACTTACTGGGGCAGTTCATTTTTATTCAAAAAGTGGGCTGCTCCAGCGAAATCAAATCGCTTATGTCCCACAGAGCGCGAGCATTGATTGGGATTTTCCGATTACTGTTTTCGACGTTGTTCTAATGGGGCGTTATGGTCATCTGGGATGGATTAAACGGCCTGGAAAACATGACAGAGAACTGGCGATAGATGCCCTTGAAAAGGTTGGAATGCAAGACTATAAAAACCGTCAAATTAGTGAACTTTCGGGGGGACAGCAACAGCGGGTGTTTTTGGCACGGGCATTCGCTCAAGAGGCGACTGTGTATTTGATGGATGAGCCTTTTAAAGGGGTTGATGCCAGCACAGAAGCGACGATAGTTGATTTGTTGAAGGAGATTATTTCTTCCGGTAACACGATCGTTTTGGTCCATCATGATTTAAACACTGTTGCGGATTATTTTGATGAGCTGTGTCTTATCAATAAACGCATTATCGCGCATGGACCCGTTGAAAAAGTATTTAATGAAGAAAACATTAATCGCACTTACGGTCGTAACAGTTTGGCAAAGGCAGGCCTGGCATGAAAGGTATTATAGAGCTTTTTAGTGACTATACATTTCAGATTGTCGCATTAGGTACCGGGCTTTTGGGGGTGGTGAGTGGTGTTTTGGGAACGTTTACTGTTTTACGCCGGCAAAGCCTTTTAGGCGATGGTATCTCGCATGCAGCTTTACCAGGCGTTGTGATTGCTTTTTTGCTCACAGGCACCAAGAATACTGAAGTATTGCTGTTTGGCGCATTAATCGCTGGCTTAATTGTGAGTTTTCTAATCACACTGGTTACGCGTTATACGCGTGTGAAATTTGATACTGCTTTAGCAGTTTTTCTATCAGTATTTTTTGGCTTGGGTTTAGCTTTGCTCAGTTATGCTCAACGTCATCCTAATGCTAACCAAGCTGGTTTAAGTCGTTTTATTTATGGACAGGCATCAACGTTTTTGGCACGGGATGTTTGGATTGTCGCAATCGCTGGTCTTTTTGTCTTGATTTTGGTCTTCCTTTTTTGGAAAGAATTGAAGGTTTTTACTTTTGACCCTACTTTTGCGCAATCATTGGGTTATTCCAGAACGCGACTGGACATGATAATGAACCTGTTACTGGTCGTTTCAATTGTTATTGGTTTACAAGCTGTTGGTGTTATTTTGATGAGCGCGATGTTTATTGCGCCAAGTGTTGCTGCCCGGCAATGGAGTAAGAGTCTTGGTGGCATGGTCATGCTTTCAGCAATTTTTGGAGCGATGTCGGGCGTGTTGGGTACTTTGGTGAGTTCGGCATATGCAAATTTGCCAACGGGACCCGTTATCGTGGTTTGCGCGTCTATTATTGCAGGAATCAGCCTTTTGTTCGCGCCTGGGCGTGGTCTTGTGCACAGTTTTTACCGCAGATATAAAGCGCGGAAAGAAATGAAAGGAAAGCAGGCTTTAAATGCTTAACCCGGAATTTGAAATTCAATTAATTGCTGTTTTAGTCGCGATGGCTTGTGCGGTGCCAGGTGTTTATTTGGTCCTGCGTCGTATGTCAATGGTGACTGATGCGATAACGCATACAATTCTACTGGGCATTGTTATTGGTTTCTTTATTGTAAAAGACTTAAACTCGCCTGTTCTAATTCTTGGCGCGACGATTATTGGCGTGATGACAGTCTGGGTGAGTGAGTTATTAAGTGATACGCGTTTGATGGTGGAAGAAAGCGCGATTGGGATTGTCTATCCACTTTTCTTTTCAATTGCCGTCATATTGATTTCCCGTTATGCGGGATCTGCCCATCTTGATACTGACTCGGTATTGTTGGGCGAGTTAGCTTTTGCCCCATTCAATCGATATACGGTTAATGGTGTCGATATAGGAGCTAAAGGGCTTTATACAAGTGGATTTCTTCTGTTGTTGAATCTCATTTTTGTTGGCGTGTTCTTTAAAGAACTGAAGCTGGTTATCTTTGACCCTGCACTTGCCACGATTATAGGGTTTTCGCCAGCGATTATTCATTATGCTTTGATGTCGGTTGTTTCAGTCACGATTGTTGGATCATTTGAAGCGGTCGGGTCTGTCTTGGTTATTGCTTTTATGATTGGTCCCCCTGCAACAGCCTATTTATTAACGAATGATTTAAAACGCATGATTCTTTATAGCATGGCTATCGGTTCGTTTTCTGGAATAATAGGTTTTCGTTTGGCGATGCTTTTAGATGTTTCAATCCCAGGTTCTATGGCTGTTGTAGTTGGTTTTGTGTTCATGTTAGCAGTTTTGTTCGCACCTAAACGTGGACTGGTTAGCACATTGCTATTACGCGCAAAACAGCGCAAAACTTATCATCAACTGGCTTTGCTTTGGCATGTTTATCAACATGAGCATACTGATCGTGCAAATGTTGAAAACCATATTTCAACGATTTCTAAGCACTTGAATTGGGAGCAAAGTAAAATTGACAGGATAGTTGCATCGCTTGTTCAGGATGGTAAGCTCCAGGTTCGTGATGGAATGCTTTACAATATGCTGGATGCGTCTGAATTAGAAGCTTTTCTTTTTGATGAATGAGTTTTTTCAAAAGACAGTTTTTTCATGATCTGCTTCAAAAGTCTTTGATACAATTAAACGTGTTTTGCTATTAATTGCTTGATGATTAAAGACTGCGCGAGGTCGTCTATGAAAATAAATCGTATTTTGCAGGTTTTGATTATTCTCGTTTTACCGTTTTTGTTTCTCATGTCCGCGGTAAGAGTATTAATCACACCTGGTTATGCCGCATTTGAATATCAACGGAGCTGGTTCCCGAAAGATCCGTATGGGATGTCAAAAGATGAGCGCTTGGTGTGGTCACGTTATGCCATCAATTATTTGACCAACGACGAAGACATCTCTTATTTGGGTGATTTACGTTTTGAAGATGACAAAGAAGTTTTTAACGCGCGCGAACTGGAACACATGATCGATGTGAAGAAGGTCGTAAAGACGAGCCTGACGGTTTGGTATGCCTTATTAGGCTTCACGTTCGCGGTACTGATGTGGTTTGTCATCATGGGCGCGTGGAAGCCACTCAGACAGGGTTTGATTGGTGGAGCCTGGTTGACAGTAGGCCTGATTGTCGCGCTAATCATTTTCATCGCTGTTTCATTTAACAACTTGTTTGACCGTTTCCATCAGCTTTTTTTCAAAGATGGCACCTGGTTGTTTTACGAGAGCGATACGCTTATTCGTCTTTTCCCGCTAACATTTTGGCGGGACGCATTTATTTTGGTTAGTGTGCTGACTTTGCTTTTTGCAGGACTGCTGCTTATTATCTTTGGTGTGATTTCAAAAGTCCGCAAAAATAAGCAGAAAAAATCACTGGCTACGCCATAAAATTTGGTCGAACTTCAAATAAAAAAGCGAGCTGACCATTCCGTCAGCTCGCTTTATCAATTAAACTTGTGGATTAGAAAACCGCAACGGGGTTTTCTTCGTCGAGACCTGGATCAAAGATATGGTAGTTATCCATATTGAAAGCGACTTCGACTTTGTCGCCGATGTCCATGCGGGTGCGTGGGTCAACGCGGGCGATGAAGTTATGCTCACCATTGACGAGATACAGGAATATTTCGTTACCCATCAACTCGATAACGTCCACTTCGGCGTTTACCGGCTCGGCAATGATGCCAGGAGGCGCGTAGGTGGGGTTGTGAATATCTTCCGGGCGGATACCAAAGATGATTGGGCGTCCGATGAGATGCTTGAGGGCCTCATAATCTTTTTCCGGAACAGCCACAGCGAAGCTACCTAAGTTGACATAAATGCCACCTTCGCGTTGTTCAATGACACCGTCAAAGAAGTTCATTGAAGGTGAACCGATGAAACCAGCAACAAAGAGATTGGCTGGGTGGTCATACAGAACCTGTGGGGTGTCAAGCTGTTGTAAGACGCCTTTGTTCATCACGGCGATGCGGGTTGCCATGGTCATGGCTTCGGTTTGGTCGTGGGTGACGTAGATGAAGGTTGTTTCAAGGCGTTTGTGCAGTTTGCTCAGTTCCGCGCGGGTTTGAACGCGTAACTTGGCATCGAGGTTTGAAAGGGGTTCATCAAAGAGGAAAACTTTTGGCTCGCGAACGATTGCGCGACCAACAGCAACACGCTGGCGTTGACCACCAGAGAGCTCTTTGGGTTTGCGATGCAAGAGATTTTCGATACCAAGGGTTTTGGCTGCTTCTTGCACACGTTGGTTGATGACCTCTTTGGGTGTTTTGCGGAGTTTAAGACCAAATGCCATGTTGTCGAACACGGTCATGTGGGGGTAGAGCGCGTAGCTTTGGAATACCATCGCGATGTCGCGGTCTTTGGGGGCAATATCGTTGACGAGAACGTCGCCGATATAAACTTCACCTTCGGTGATTTCTTCCAAACCAGCCAAACAACGCAAAGCGGTTGTTTTGCCACAGCCGGAAGGGCCAACTAAAACTAAAAACTCTTTATCTTCGATTGCAAGATTTAAATCCTGCACGGCGACCACGTCACCGAACTTTTTCCATACACCATCGTATGTCACACTTGCCATAAGATTTTCCTCCAATCTTGAACGAATATAGTGGCTTTATTATACGACAGTTTTCGGGAAAAAAGAAAAGACTGTCACAAATGGCAACAGTCTTTTTTAGAACAGGTTTGTTTGGATTTAAATCTTTTCGAATTGATCCTTGCCAACGCCACAATCGGGGCAAACCCAATCTTCGGGCAAATCTTCAAAAGGTGTTCCGGGGGCGATATCCTGGGTGGGGTCGCCAAGTTCGGGGTCATAGATGTAACCACATGCGATGCATTCGTATTTGTCCATATGTCTCCTTTGTTATTGCATAAAGAATCTTAGATAGATAGGAAATCCTACCTTCAGTCCGGTATTATACAGTATTTTACTGTGCAGAAAACTAAAAAGGTGCTACACCAAAAAAGTGAAACGGATGCTTTTGTGTTATTTCTTCTATTTGAAAGAAAAAATCCCTTGTCAACGAGATTGTCTTTTGCTGACAAGGGACTATGAAATTTTGCTGATGCGTTAAATTAACTGGTAATTAAAAGCCTAACAATCCCCATTCATCATCGCGAAGTTCCGGGTCCATCATTTCTGGTTTCCAGGCTTCGCTGCCGTATTCAATTGTGGTTGGCTTTTCGAGCACCTGGGCGACCTTGGCACGGGTTTCTTCCAGCATAGCGGGACCATAGGGGCAGAATGGTGTGGTGAGTATCATCACCACGCTTGCGCCTTTGTCTGTCAGGCTGATGTCTCGCACCAACCCTAATTCCAGGACAGAATAGCCCAAGTCCGGGTCAAGGACGGCAGATAAACCCAACACGAGACTTTCGACAAGTTCCGGGTGGGTTTTGTCTATCTTCCAGTCAGGTTTGTTGCTAAGGGTCATTTGTTTTTGATGATGAAGGTGCAATGCGGGTCGCCTTTGGCAATAGTTTGCGTGATTTCTACTTCACTTTCGCATAGTTCTTCGAGCATTGTCTTGTCTAGGCAACAAAGGTTTGTGGTCGCTGAGGCAACATAGCGGTAGGGGCAATGGTAGTTAGTAAAGACGATTTCACCATCAATTTCTTTCTTTTCGATGATGTAGCCTTGCTCGTTTAAATTTTCAACGACGTAAGACAGACGTTTGGGTGAGTTGCGATGGCGGCGTTCAAGGCGGTTTCTTTCGGCGAATTGCAGACCAACTTCTTTGAATAGCGCGTTGAGTTGCTCATCATCCAGGCGGTTTTTAAGCTCGTCGACTAATATTGATGAAAATTCCACATAAGATGAAGGAAACTGCTCCATGCCAAGACTGCTGAGACTGTAAATAAATTTTGGGCGTCCAACCTGGCCTTTCCGTGATTCCCGACTAACGACCCAGCCATCTTTTTCAAAGTTTTTAAGATGGTGTCGAATGGATATGCCATTCACGCCTAATTCTTCTGCTAAATCGTTAACTGAGGCTTCTTGTTTAATAAGTAATGTGTTCAAAATGCGATTTTTTGTATTCAATTTAGTGCTCCATGTAAAATTTTTCTTATTTCAATTCTACCAGAATAAAATGAAAGTTGCTTATTAATGTATAATTTATAATTATCCATAATGGGAAAGTATACAAATGTAAATTATTACGTAATCTGCTAGGTTAGTGCTATAATCAAAATTAAGTGTAAACACTTTATGTCACAAGGAGTAAAAATGGCTAAAATTATTGATATCGAAGGTATTGGACCTGTCTATGCCGAAAAACTGATCGCTATTGGCATTAAGACCGTTGAAGGCCTGCTTAAAGCAGGTGCATACCCAAAAGGACGAGAAGAGATTGCAGAACAAACAGGTATTAGTTCAAAACTTATTCTCGAATGGGTTAATCACGCTGATCTTTATCGTATCAAGGGTGTTGGCGAAGAGTATTCTGATTTGCTTGAAGAAGCTGGTGTGGATACTGTTGTTGAACTGGCAACACGCAACCCTGAGAATCTCTACGCAAAAATTATTGAAGTGAACAATGAAAAGAATCTTGTTCGCCGTCCACCAAGCCAGTCGATGGTTGCTGATTGGATTTTGCAGGCTAAAGGCATGGACCGAGCCGTATTCTACTAAAAACAGTCAGGGTTAGAATAAAAAATAATAATAAAAAACCGCGCGAATTCGCGCGGTTTTTTGTCTATGGTCGTTAATGTGACTACTTGGATAGCAATCCAATTAATGTCTGAGCAACAAGCGCGCCTGATTGGGTGCGGTCCTGGCGGTCGCTAAAGCGCGTTGCAGTACCAACTGCTTCCAGGATGGATTCAAAGGGTGTTTTGCCTTGTTGCGTGGCTGCCAAGTAGGCCAGGGTAGCTGAAAGCAAGCTTGTAGCGGTAGAGGCTGCTTGCCCAGCTTGTTGCGAAGGCTGGCTTTGTTGGCCACCTAAAAGTGAGCCTAAAAGGTTTCCTAATCCGCCAACGCCAGAAGATGCCGGACTTTGTTGTTTTCCTCCACCAAGGAGGTTGCCCAAAAGACCACCAAGTCCACTTGGTTTGGGTTCTTCTTCCTGTTTCGCAGGTTGTGTTTGACCGAGTCCTCCCAAAAGCGAGCCAACAAGGTCAATTGCTGAAGTTTGGTCGCTTTCCTGGTTTTGTTCAGCTTCTTGCGCGACAGGTTCCTGGGTGAAGGTGAGACCACCTAAGGCGTCAATCAAATCTGGAACCTGGGCGAAAGTCGGCTCTTGTTCTCCCTGGGAAGTTTGTTGTGAGCTGGCCATTCCGCCAATCAGTGTGGAAAGGAAATCGTTTCCTTGTGGTGCAGATGGTGTTTGTTCCTGTGCCTGGTTTTGGGGTGTACCCATCAAGGCATTGAGCAGGGTGCCGACACCTTCGCGGTCAAATGTTTTCCCTTCAAATTCTTTTGCCGCATTTTCAAGTCCATCGGCGTAGAGCATTGCAGAGCCGCTGGTGCTTTTTTCGCGCAGCATTTGGCTGGCATATGCCAGTTGTTCGGTGGTTGTACCATCTTTTTTGGCTTTGACAGCTTTTTCGATGAGTTTGAAGGTGTTGACCATGTTTGTACCGTGGTCGTGATTGACGGTATCCGCTTCATCTAAGCTTGATTGGTTTTCGACGAGTGTTTTGGATACCGCTTTAAAAACTTGAGCAAGGTCGAGCTCTTTGGTCATAATTATTCCTTGATACTTTTTTTACTTTAATTCGTCTGGCAAGTCAGGGATAACCAATTCCTGACCAGGGACGATGATGTTGATGTTATCGCCAATAACTTCGAGATTGTGTTGGTAGATGTGCTGATAATATGGGGGCGTGGCTTTGCCATAGTATTTGAGAGCGATGTGCGAAAGGGTTTCGCCTTCTGCTACGACGTGGGTCCTGGCAGGCTCTTTGGGCAAATCCTCTAACTTTTGGCGAACTGCTTCGCGTTTTGTAAGGGTTTCTTTTGGGGCGGGCTCGGGTGTCGCAAGCGACTTTTCCTGTTTCTTTGGTTTGATGATATCTTTCAAACTTTTTTTCTCGGACATGATAATCTCCTCATTGAATATCTTCTTCCTGGCGGAAAGAATTGGTAATAGCATTAAATAGCCATTGTTAAACACCGATATTATACCCATGTTGAGAACCTTGTCCAATGATAATTATCAAACAAAGGTTTACTTTTTCAAGTGAAACAAAGCAAGAACGGGGCTTTAAAGGCTAATCGTGTGCAGACATTTACAAATCGTGTTGATTGGCAACGCGAATTAATAGCATAAAAATATAGTAAATAATACAAGAAATTGACTTCCACCTGCCGATTTGCTATAATCGGCGTGGTAAAAACCAAATAAATAATGAGGTTTTATGACAAAAATTGAAATAAAAGATTTACACGTCAATATCGGTGAGAAAGAAATCCTAAAAGGGTTCAATCTTACCGTCAATGGCGGTGAAGTCCACGCACTAATGGGCCCCAATGGTACCGGAAAATCGACTCTGGCGTACGCTCTGATGGGGCATCCGCGCTACGAAGTTATCAAAGGTGATGTTTTGCTTGATGGTGAAAGCATCATGGAAATGTCGGTCGATGAACGGGCACGACGAGGTTTGTTTTTAGCTTTTCAATATCCGGTTGCTATTCCTGGCGTTACTTTGGCAAATTTTCTGCGCTCTGCACTAAACGCCAAGGCAAAAGCACTCAATCCAGAAGATAAGGGCATAAGCCTGGTTAATTTCAGACGTTTATTGCGTTCGAAAATGGATTTGCTCAAGATGGATTACGCATTTGGCGCACGATATCTTAACGATGGTTTTTCTGGCGGTGAAAAGAAGCGTGCTGAAGTTTTGCAAATGGCAATGCTTGAGCCACGCATCGCTATTTTGGATGAAACTGACTCAGGGCTTGATATTGACGCTCTGCGGATTGTCGCTGATGGTGTGCATCAATTGCAATCCGATACTCTCGGCGTTATTCTCATTACCCACTACCAACGTATGTTGGAGTATATGCAACCGCAATTTGTCCACATTATGTATGGTGGCGCGATTGTTGAATCAGGTGGGGCGGAGTTGGCTCTTAAACTTGAAGAACAAGGCTATGACTGGATTCGCGACAAGTATCCTGACACGCGGAAAACCGGATAAGGAAAGTTTGGATAAGAATGAGTGATCAAAAAAACCAAGACTTTCTAAACGAACTTGGGGCTGATTATCAATATGGCTTTAGTGACCCCGATATCGCGAGTTTTAGGCCGGAAAAAGGCTTGACCCGCGAGATTGTGAAGCAGATATCGGCTTTTAAAGAAGAACCTGAATGGATGTTAAATCTTCGCCTAAAAGCCTACGAGCACTATATCAACCGTCCCATGCCTGGCTGGGGACCAGATCTCAGTGATTTGGACCTGGACAATATCTACTACTATGTTCGACCACCTGAAGTAAACCAAAAATCCTGGGATGACGTGCCAGATACTATCAAAAACACTTTTGATAAGCTGGGTATCCCTGAGGCGGAACAAAAGTTTTTGGCGGGTGTTGGCGCACAATATGACTCCGAGATGGTCTATCACAGTATTCAGGAAAATCTTGAGAAACAAGGTGTTGTTTTTTTGAGCATTGAAAATGGTCTCAAAGAGTACCCAGAGCTGTTTAGAGAACATTTTGGAACAGTGGTGCCATATCAGGACAATAAATTCAGCGCGCTAAACACCGCGGTTTGGTCGGGCGGTTCGTTTGTATACGTCCCGAAAGGGGTAAAAGTTGATTTGCCACTTCAGGCATATTTCCGGCTGAACAATCCTAACTTAGGGCAGTTTGAACGGAGTTTGATTATTGCTGATGAGGGCTCGCAGGTGCATTATGTGGAGGGTTGTACTGCGCCGATTTATTCGGAAGATTCTCTCCATAGCGGTGTCATCGAAATTGTTGTTAAAAAGAATGCCCGTGTGCGCTATTCGACCATTCAAAACTGGTCTACCAACGTGTATAACCTGGTCACCCAACGGGCGGTGGTTTTTGAAAATGGCACGATGGAATGGGTCGATGCCAACCTTGGCTCAAAGGTGACCATGAAGTATCCAAGTTGTTATCTGCGTGGGGAGGGCGCGCATGGCGAGGTGCTTTCCGTCGCTTTTGCGGGGCCAGGGCAGGTGCAAGACGCGGGCTCAAAGATGATTCACTTTGTGCCAAATACGAGCAGTAAAATTACGTCGAAGTCGATTTCGCGGGGTAATGGGCGATCTTCTTACCGTGGCTTGGTGCGCGTAGCCAATAATGTTGATAAGGCAAACTCTTCGGTTGTTTGTGACGCTTTATTGCTTGACCCTGAATCTGTGTCGGATACTTATCCAACCATTGATATCCGTTCAAGTGACGTGAACATCGGACATGAGGCATCGGTAAGCCGCATTGGCGAAGAGCAACTGTTTTATCTTAACAGTCGTGGTCTGACGGATGAAGAAGCTACAACCATGATCGTTTCGGGCTTTATTGAACCCCTGGTAAAAGAGTTGCCGATGGAATATGCCATCGAGATGAACCGCTTAATTCAGCTTCAAATGATTGGATCGGTAGGTTAGGCTATGACGAATATCGATTCCACAAAAAGCAGTATCATGAAAAATTTGCGCTGGCCAAAGCACTGGCAAGAAAACGTGCAGCAAATTTCGGCGTGGGAGTTAGCACGATCGCTGTCTTTTCCAGGGCGAAAGAATGAAGACTGGAAATGGATTAATTTTGCCCATCTTGACTTGGATGAACTCAACGTTGAAAAACCAGTTATTACGATTCTTTCATCAGATAATCAGGAAATCAATGCCAGTGTGCTCAAGGCTGATAGTAAAGAAAACTTACTCATCCAGCCAGAAACGGACGCTTATAGTGCATTAAACGCTGCATTGAGTGAAGAACTTTGCTATATTCATATCCCCGCAAAGATACAGAAATTAGACCCAGTTCATGTTATAATTACGTTGAATGCGCATAGCAGTGCAGCTAATACCCGGGCAATTATCCAGCTTGATAAAGGCGCACAGGCAAAAGTTGTGTTTGAATTACAAAGCGATACGCATGAGCACTTACAAGCTTTTCTGAACTTTCAGCTCGAAATTCAACTGGATGAAGGTGCCAGACTGGAGCTGATGGAAGTGCAAAATTTAGGTGAGCATGTTTCATATGTCAGTCGCGAATATGCCCATGTGCATCGTGACGCGCACCTTAATTGGACTTACGTTGCCCTGGGGTCTCGCGTGGCAAAAAGTTTTATCACGGTCGATTTACTTGGACCGGGTTCAGAAACCCTGATGAATGGCGCTTATTTTAGTGGCAGTGGGCAAGTAATCGATATAGACACACAACAAAATCATCTCACTGCCCAGGCACATAGTGATCTGTTATATAAAGGTGCCGCGATTGGCAGTGGCAAAGCGATTTGGGAAGGGATGATTTACGTTGATCATGTTGCCCAACAAACAGACTCTTATCAGAGCAATCGCAATCTTTTGCTGGATGACCGCGCGGAGATTAAGACTATTCCAGGCTTGGAGATTAATGCCAACGATGTTAGCTGTTCGCACGGCGCGACAGTTGGCAGGTTGAATGATGATGAGTTATTTTATTCTCAGAGCCGGGGTATTCCGATGAGAGAAGCCGAAAAATTAATCGTGGAAGGTTTCTTTGCGGAAGTGTTGGCGAAATCGAACGATGAAGCGTTGAGCAAAAAACTACTCGAACAAATATCTGAAAAGTTTGACAGAAATCATGCCTAATGGCTGATAGAAAGGAGCTTATATGTTAAGAACAGGACACTTTATGCGACCACCAGAGGATGACCAGATTTATAACATTGGTGATCGTGTAGAAGTTAATTGTGACCATGAAGATGAAGAAGGCCAACGCATACGTGGCTGGGTGCGTGGTACGGTGGTTCAGGTTGAGAATAAACTCATCGCTGTTCAATTTAAAAACCAAAAGATTTATCTGACAGATGGCTGGATGGTTCCGGACAATATCTTGTGGTTTCCTTTTGATTCAGAAAACGTGCGACCCTGGGTATCACCCCAAAGTCGCGCGCGTAAGTAAAGCAAGTGGGACGATTAAGTCCTACTCAGAAAAATTTGCAACGATTCGAATAATATCGAAACCTTCAGCAAAAGGTCTTTCAGCAAGTGCTCCGTGGCGGATAGCAGTGGCACGGATGATTTCAGGTGAAAAGTAATAGCGGCCTTGGTAAGTCTTATATTCAGCCAGGGCGGCTATTTTTGTATTTAAATCTTCTTCGCTGACTTCGGTCAGGAAATGGGGGAAGAAACCATAAGAAGAGCGCAAAACGTCAAATCCCAACACGGTGGTACCGCGAAAAGCCCGCATTGCTTCCTGTGTGACGATTTGATGGTCTTGATGCAAGTCTTGCGCGGTGTGTACGAAGACAATTTTTGGTTGATATTTTTTGCGCAAGGCAATCATTTTTTCAAGGATTTCCTGGCGAGCGTCAGGAAAACGACGTGTTTCAAAGGTGCCGAGTTCAAATTGATTCTCTTTTAAGCCTAAAGCACGCATACTGTTCGCGTGTTCTGTTACCAGATTGAGCAGGTCAGGGTTTTTTTGATTGTCAGAAAAGGTGTAACAGAAGATGTCCGCTTTTCCAACCATGCCAGCAATAAACGCCCCGCAGCCTAACTCAATGTCATCAGGGTGCGCGCCCATAAAGAGAAGTGACTTTCCGTAAAATGTCATATTGTTCATCATGTTTTCCTTCTATTTCGTTGCCAAAAAACCACCGACGACTTTAGTCATGACCAAAACACCATCTTTGGCAAGGCGCTTTTGGGCGACTTGCTGGATGGCTTGCATGACTTGTTCGAATTCTTCGTGCGTATTTAAGAGCGTGTTCCACAGTTTGCGGTCTTCCGACATTGACGCACGGGTGTAAACCATGAAGGGTTCAACGCTGGTGAACGTTAGCGGGTTTTCGAAAATGTGTTGCTCAGCTTTGCTAAACAGGCTTTGCATGGTGGGGTAGATTTGCGGTTCGTAGCGCGAACTGCCTGGCATGGGCGGGATGGCTTTGCCTGTGGCTTCTTTAATGATGTCGTAAAAGAGTTGCTTGTTGCTGGGCATTGGGCCGGTAGTAAAAAGCCTGCCACCTGGTTTGAGCACACGGTGCATTTCTGCAAGTGTCCAGGGGATGTCCTGGGCGTAGTAGATGGCGAAACAGGCTGATACCAAATCATACTGATTACTTGCCATTAAGAAGGGCAGGTTGAAATCCATTAACTGGAATTTGATTGCGTTATGAGTTTGTTTGTTTTTCTCGATTGCTTCGTTGAGCAGATCACGCGAGACGTCTGTGCCGGTGATGTCCGCATCGCCATTCAGGTAATGGAAGTAGGAAAAACATTGTTTGCCAGCTCCACAACCTATATCCAGGATTTTGCTATCGGGTTGAAGCTGGAGCACATCCAGCATCCATGCATCTATATCACGACTGCCATACTGTTCGTGGATGTTAATGCGTTTGGCAAGGTCGTCGGTTGTTTCTTCAAAGTCAATTTTCATAATTAGTCCTTGTCTACAGTTATTGCTTAAGTATAAATCAGCAAAAAAGTACGTCAAGGCTGGACTCCGTTATCCTGCACAATCAGCTTTGATGGTTTTCCCTGGTGTAGTAAGGGTCAATGCCAGTAAATCTCTTGGTAGTTTGAAATGTCTAAGTTCAATTTTGTTCATTAAATAAAAAACTCTTCTTGAATATCAAAGGAGAGTTTTTCTATACTAAATTTTACTTAGAAGCGAATGGAACTAAAACTGCTCCCATTCTTTCATAACGCTTGCTTCAAAGTTTTCCACGTGCAGGAGATCATGTGCTTTGTGACCACCAGGTTCGCCAAGGAAGTCTTTATAGAGCGCGATGACTTCAGGATTCTCATGCGATTTGCGCAGTTTATCTTCGCGGTCGAGTTTATAGAGTGATTCCATGCGTTTTTGGAGCACAGCGTCGCGATCTTTGGCGTAGGGCTGACCGCCACCGTTGATACAACCACCGGGGCAAGCCATGATTTCGATGACGTCAAAGACTTCTTCGCCAGAAACGACTTTGTCCAAAATCTTGCGGGCGTTACCTAAACCGGAAACGGCCGCAACACGAATCTTGCGAACACCAAGGTCAACAACGGCTTCGTGGGCACCATCAAGGCCACGCAAAGCGACGAAATCGACGTTTTCAAGGGTTTCTTTGGTAACCAGTTCATAGACGCTGCGTAAAGCGGCTTCAAGAACACCACCGGTGCTACCGAAGATGACACCAGCGCCAGTTGAAACGCCGAGAGGTGAGTCGAAGTCTTCTTCTTCGATGTAGCGTAAGTCAACAGAGCCTTCTTTGAGGATCTTGGCAAGTTCGCGGGTGGTCAAGGAGTAATCCACGTCGCGGATGCCATAGCTTTCCTGGTTGGGCAGTGAAGCTTCGTATTTCTTGGCGATACAAGGCATGATGCTAACCACAACGATGTCTTTGGGATCCCAACCCATCTTTTCAGCATAGTAGCTCTTTATGATGGCACCGGTCATTTGTTGTGGGCTCTTGGTAGTGGAGGGCATGTATTCCAGGCTGGGATAGTAGTAGCGAATGAAGTTAATCCAACCGGGGCAACATGAAGTAAGGATGGGCAGGTTTTCATTCTTGGTGACACGTCCGATGATTTCGGTGCCTTCTTCGATGATGGTCAGGTCAGCGCCAAAGGTGGTATCAAACACTGCATCAAAGCCAAGTCTGCGCAAACCAGCGACCATCTTACCGGTCACAATTTCGCCAGCGGGATAGCCAAATTCTTCACCCAAAGCAACACGGACAGCAGGCGCAACCTGAACGACAACCTTTTTGGTTTCGTCAAAGAGTGCGTTCCAGACCTGGTTGACATAGCTATGACCGATAAGCGCGCCAGTGGGGCAAACGGTTACACATTGTCCACAGTAAACACAAGGTGAGTCGACGATTTCGTTTTTCTCAGCTGGTGCAACAATGGTGTCAAAGCCACGACCGAACGCGGTGAGCGCGCCAACGGTTTGGACTTCGTTACACATGGTTTCGCAGCGGCGACACATGATACATTTGTCCGGGTCGCGGAAAAGCGCGGCGCTGGAATGGTCTTTCTTGTGGCGCATGCGTTCGCCATTGGGATATTTCACCTGAACGTCATATTCCCATGCCATGGTTTGGAGTTCGCATTCGGTGGACTTGAGACAAGTCAGGCAGGTGAAGGGGTGGTTCGAGATGATGAGTTCAAGGTTCTTGCGTCGCGCTGAAAGCACACGTTTTGAATTGGTGATGACTTTCATGCCAGGTGTCACAGGGGTGGCACAGGCGGGAGCAAGATTTCGGCGACCTTCAACTTCGACCACACAAACACGACAGGATGCGACTTGGTTCTTATAGTGAAGTTTTTCAAGTTCCAGGTAGCACAAGGTGGGAATCTTCAGGTTCAGCTTCTTAGCTGCGTCAAGGATGGTTGATCCAGCTGGTACGGATACTTCTCTACCGTCAATAGTTAAAGTAATCATATATCTTTTCCTTATTTACGAACTACCGCACCAAAGCGACATTTCACGAGACAATTGCCACACTTGATGCACTTTTCTTGATCGATAACGTGAACTTGCTTGGGTGCGCCAGAGATACAGTTCACTGGGCAGGTACGGGCACAAGCAGTACAACCGATACATTTGTCAGGGATAATCTCATAGTGCAAGAGATCAGTACAAACACCCGCAGGACATCGTTTTTCTTCAACGTGGGCTTTGTATTCGTCCATAAAGTAGCGCAAGGTGCTTAGGACGGGGTTTGGCGCGGTTTGGCCAAGACCACAAAGCGCGGTGTCCTTGATGGTTTCAGCGAGAGATTGCAACTCGACGAGCATTTCCGGGGTGCCTTTGCCTTTGGTGATATCGGTGAGAATTTCAAGCATGCGCTTGGTACCAACACGACAGGGCACACAGCGGCCACAGGATTCTTCAACGATGAACTCAAGGTAGAAGCGGGCAATGTTGACCATACAGTCGCTGTCGGACATGACGATCATACCGCCGGAGCCCATCATTGAACCGATTTGACCAAGGGATTGGAAGTCAATGGGAGTATCCAGGAATTGTTCGGGGATACAACCACCTGAAGGACCACCAGATTGAGCGGCTTTGAATTTTCCGCCACCACGCACACCACCACCGATTTCGAAAATCAATTGGCGGAGTGTAGTACCCATGGGGACTTCAACTAAACCAACGTTGTTGACCTTACCAGCCAAGGCGAAGACCTTGGTGCCTTTTGATTTTTCAGTACCGATATTGGCAAACCATTCGGGACCTTTATCAAAGATGACGGGCACGTTAGCCAGGGTTTCAACGTTGTTCACGACAGTTGGCTGTTGCCACAAACCCTTTTCTGCAGGGAAAGGTGGTTTTGTGGTTGGTTCACCGCGGTTGCCCTGGATGGACTGAATGAGCGCGGTTTCTTCGCCACAAACGAATGCACCAGCACCAAGGCGAACGTCAACGTCGAAGCTGAAATCAGTGCCGAGAATGTTCTTGCCTAGCAAACCGAGTTCGCGGGCTTCGTCGATGGCGATTTGCAGACGTTTGACAGCCAAGGGGTATTCAGCGCGGATGTAAACATAACCTTGATCAGCACCGATACAGTAAGCTGCAATAGCCATACCTTCGATTACAGTGTGGGCGTCGCCTTCCATAATGGAGCGGTCCATAAAGGCACCGGGATCGCCTTCGTCAGCATTACAGATGACGAATTTGCGATCACTTTGGTACATGCGACCAAATTCCCATTTGCGGCCAGTTGAGAAACCAGCACCACCACGTCCACCAAGTCCGGATTGTTTCATAATTTCAATCGCTTCTTCAGGGGTCATTTGGGTGATAACTTTTGCCATGGACTGATAACCACCGACGCCGATATATTCTTCGATAATTTCGGGGTCAATCAAACCACAGTGGCGTAAAGCGACACGCATTTGGCGTCTGTAGAAGGGCATTTCGAGCGAGTCGTGCATGCTTTTTTGGGTAACAGGTTCAACATAAAGCAAGCGGTCAACGACTTCGTCGTTCATAATGTGTTTTTCAAAGATTTCTTTGGCGTCGTCTGGTGTTACTTGCACATAAAAGACGTTTTCGGGGAAGACTTTGACGATGGGTCCTTTTTCACAAAAACCGAAACAGCCGGAAATGCTGGCACGGACTTTGTCTTGAACACCATGTTCTTTGATGAGATTATTGAAGTTCTCAACAATTTGCAAACTCTTTGAAGAGACACAACCTGTTCCACCACAAACCAGGATGAATTTTTGATCACCGTCGTAGTCGAGATCGGCGCGAACCTCTACAAGGCTCTTGTATTCTTCGTATTTTTGCTTGAGTTGCTCAAAGCTTTCAATTCGGGTTGTCATTATTGCACCTCAACTTGCTCACCGTATTCGATGAGATATTCTTCAATGATTTTCTCTGCTTGTCCTTGCTTTACTTTGCCGTAGACGTGTTCGTTAATCAAAACCACAGGGGCTAAGCCACAGGCACCAACACAGCGCAGTGACTCAATTGAAAAGCGACCATCGGCAGTAACCTGGCCTGACTTAATGCCCAGGGCTTTTTCGAAATCTTGCAAGATTTTTTCTGAGCCGTTCACGTAGCAAGCCGTGCCCATGCAGATGCTGATGTTTGTCTTGCCTTTGGGGGTGGTGGTGAAGTAGTTGTAGAAACTAATCACACCAGACACGTCAGCATGGGGGATAGAGAATTTTTTGGCAACGAATTTCTGAACTTCAGCAGGTAAGTAGCCAAAAATGCTCTGAGCCTTATGCAAGGTCATGATAAGCATTTCTTTACGCTCAGGATCTTTTGGATCAATCTTGAGCGCGTCGATATAGGCGCCCAACTCGGCATAACCCGGATTGGACCCCGTGCAACAAGGATTTTTTTGTTCGGTCATATTTCTCCTCAAAAATTTTTCCGAATAAATTCGGTTAATTTACGTGCAAAAACTAATTTGTGAGCGAACTCACAAACTCAGCCGGATTTATTATAATCGGATTCTGTAATTTAGGGGACTTTATTAATAAAATCGTCGTGGCAGTTATCTCGACGTCTAAGATATCGTGTGAAGTGAATAAAATACTCAGATTTGGGATGTTTTTGAAGATAGAATGCACAAAAATTTCACGCGATTTTTTATCCAGGGACTGGAAAGGTTCATCAAGGATAAGAAGTTCTGGCAGGGTGATGAGCGCGCGCAGGAGAGATACTTTGCGCTTCATACCTCCGCTAAGCGTATGTGGGTAGTGGCCCTGGTATTCGTGTAAGCCACTTAGCTGATACCATTCTGGCAGCAGGTCCAAGGCGTTGGGTTTGCTGGCGAAATGGGGGCTTTTGAGGGGCAGCTTTATATTTTCATCAACCGTCATGTGAGGGAACAGGCGTGGTTCCTGGAAAACGATGTGTGGTTCAGCGCCGCCAGGAAAGCTGAAAGAGCCCGAATCAGCTTCAAGCAGTCCACATAAGATGCGCAAAAGGGTTGTTTTGCCCGCGCCACTGGGCGCGAAGAGAAGAAGTCTCTCATTCTGTAGTAACTTAAAACTAAAGTTGCTGATAACCATTTCGTTATCAAACTGCTTGCTAATGGAATTGGCTTCCAAAACAACGTTTTGTTGGGTGTTAGTCGCCATAGGTGTATTTCCTTAGTGATGTGGCGTAAATCAATTCCACTAATCCCTGAAACAAAACAGTAAGCACAATGAAGAAAAAGATGTAGAAAAAGACTTCTTTCATCGCAAAAACGAGTCGGGCCTTGTTGAGCAGATAACCTAGTCCGTCTTGCGAGCCGATAAATTCTCCGGTAACAGCAATTTTGGACGCCATACTAAAGCCCAAAATGAGATTGGTGCGGGTAACTTTGATGATTTGGGGTTTCATCAGCGCTGAAAAACGCAATTTGCGGTCGGCTTTGATGGAGTCGAGATATTCAAGCAGTTTGGGGTCTGGGAATTTTAGGGCTTGCAGGGTATTCATAAAAACCAAGGGAAGGGTCATTAAGGTGATGAGAATAATCGGTGGCGCACTGCCAACGCCAAAAATGATGACTAAAATAACGCCTACCGTTACCGCGGGAATAACCTGAAAAGCCTGCACCATGGCACTGAGTTGCTCGGAGAGTTTTGTGCCGGCAAAAAGGGTGGCAAGGCCAGTACCGATGAAAAATGAAATCGCAAAGCCCACAACAATGCGCAACAGGGTGATACCCATCGCGCTAAAAAACTGGGCGTTTAAGAATTCTGGTGTGGCTTTAAAGACCTCGATTGGTGAGGGAATGATGTAAACGGGAAAAAACAAGGAAAGGACTGCCCATAAGATAATGAGCAGTCCAAACCCGATTAATTCATTAAGGAAGGGCGTAGAAGAACGCCTCGTAGCTTTCATCCAGTGGTTTTCCGATCGTTACGTAGTAATGAATGACGGAATCTTTCATTGACTGGTCAGATTGAACTGTGAACCTGGTCGCCTGCAGAGCCTGAAGCAAAACGGGTGCAGGGAATGAGAATTTATCGGCAACTTCGTTCACCGCGGCTTCGGGGTTAGCCTGGAGGTCAGCGATGGCTTTGGCGACAGCTTGGTTGAAAGCCTGCACCCATTCAGGATGCGCGCTGGCAAATTCAGCTTTGGCAAACGCGCCAACTTGCGGGTAGCCATCGGTATCACCGGTGATGGCGTTCCAGGTGTCGTAAAAACTGGCACCTAAGTGACCACATTCCTGGGCAGCCATGGCTGTCGCGGCGGGCTGGGGCATGGCGACGATAGCATCATCGCCATTTTTGATGAGCGCGGTGGAAGTGTCAAATGGCGCGTAAATCGGTTTGACGTCTACGCCGTACTGCAAACCAGCTTGTTCAACAAAAAACCGGGTGGTTTCTTCCAGGGGTGAACCTTCAAAAGGCAGGTAGATTTCATGACCCGCCAAATCGGCAAAGCTGTTAATTTCAAGGTTGCAGCTTACGAGATAGGAAAGGCCAGTAACATTGGTGTTGATGAGTTGCAGGGGAACATCGTTTTTGAACATATCAACACCGACTGAAAGACCAGTCACCAAAACGAGATTATCTTCAGCCATAAACTGGGCATGAGCCTGGGGATGGTTGTCGAAGATTTCAACCGTCATTCCGGGCAGGTATTTTGCGGCTAAAAGGATGGGAATAGACGTCGTTGAGCTGGGGGCTAAGACTGTGATGGAAATCGCTTCGCCACTGCTAACAGGGTATATGTCTTGTGCGACGGTTTCGGCGATGGGATAAGTATCTTCCGTGGCGGTGTCTACTGCGTCTCCGGCTGGATAGGTATCCTGGGAACTATCCACGACAACTGGAAAAGCGCTTACAGAATCAGTGGGTTTAACAGTTTCTTTTGGACCACATGCCGTCAAAACAAGCATGACGGTGATTATGATAGCGAGTAGTTTATATTTCATTAGTATACGCTCCTTATTTGTTCGCTGACGGCATAAATTACACGTCAGTTAGTATGCAATTGAATTTTACACTAAAATTACACTTTTGGCATTTTGAGCTATTACACAAATACTTTAATATCGGGTGTTATAATTTGCACAGCAAGAATAAGAGGTTATGAATGAGCAAAATAATTCAGAAAGTTAAAGGTACCCGCGATTTTTATCCACAGGAGATGGCACAGCGCCAGTGGCTCATAGAAAAACTACGCGTGGCATCCGAGGCGTTTGGCTATCAGCAGTATGATGGCCCATGTTTGGAGCAAATCGATTTATATGCTGCCAAGTCCGGTGAGGAGTTGGTCAAAGAGCAAGCTTTTGTCTTTGAAGACCGGGGTGGTGACCCTATCACTTTGCGTCCGGAATTAACGCCAACGGTCTCGCGTATGGTGGCAACCATGCAAAACCAACTCACTTTCCCATTGCGCTGGTGGTCTTTTGGCCCATTTTGGCGCTATGAACGCCCGCAAAAGGGGCGCACGCGTGAATTCTTCCAGTGGAATATTGACCAAATCGGCTCAGATTCCGTGCTTGCTGACGCGGAATTGCTCGCCGTGGCAGCGCGTTTCTTTAGAGAAGTTGGATTAACACCTGAACATGTCCAGTTGCATGTGAATGACCGCGAGTTGATGAACACTGAATTGAGCAAAATCGGTGTAACTGATGCGCAAAAACCTGAGGTTTTGCGTTTGATTGACCGTTTGGATAAACTGCCCGCGGATGTTTGGGACAAACTTGTTTTGGATGCTGGGCTGAACGAAACGCAACTAGCGGACTTAAAAACCTTGTTTGAGAACAAAGAACTGTGGCGAAATTCCGAGCGTTTAGTGCAGGTTTTTCGATACCTGGATGATTTGGGTGAAAGCGCATACATCAGTTACGATCCGCGCATTATTCGGGGTTTGGATTACTACACAGGCGTTGTTTTTGAAGCGCATGAAACTGAAGGTGAGTTCCGAGCCATTTTGGGAGGCGGTCATTACGCTGATTTGGTCGCTGATGTGGGAGGCAAGCCGGCACCAGGTGTGGGTTTTGCTATGGGTGATGTGGTGATCATGTTGGTATTAGAGAAGTATGGACTTTTGCCAACGGATACCATTGACCCCAAAACACTGTTTATGACCATCTTTGATGAAGACTGTTTGCCAGCGACTTTGGCCTTGCTCGCAGAGCTGCGCCAGGCAGGCTTTAAGGTTGTGATGAGTGAAATTGACCGCCTGGGTAAGCAGTTTAGGTATGCCGATCGCATAGGTGTCAAGCGCGTGTTGGTGCTTGGCCCATCAGAAATTGAAAAAGGGCTGGTGGTTGTGAAAGACCTGGTCACTGGCGACCAGGAAGAAGTGCAACGTAAAGACCTGATAAGCGTTTTAAGCTGATAGAATTCTGAAAGCTTTTTCTGAGGAGAAAAACGTAGTAAGCAAAAGGATTTTAGAGCTTCCACTAAGTGTGAAATTCGAAAAAATCAGGTTATTATGCAGAATTTACATGGCGTAACCTTTTATAATAGGGATAAATTTACAACATTATATGCGTAAAACTTTTGCAAAATAAAAGTTTTACGCATATAATATGTTTAGGAGGTCGTCATGTTTATTAAAAGAGATAACCTGCTTAACACACTTATCCGCTATAGGCATAAAGATTTGGTTAAAATCATAACCGGTGTCAGACGCTGCGGTAAATCAATCTTATTAAACGAACTTTTTTACCGCTATTTGCTTGATGATGGAGTTCAAGCTGACCATATCATAAAAATTGCCTTGGATATGAAAAAATGGGAGCACTTGCGCAAGTCCGACGAGTTATATTCATATTTACTAGCTAAGTTTGCGGACGATGAGAAGTATTATCTTCTGCTTGATGAAATTCAGATGGTTGAAGGTTTTGAGGAAGTTCTCAATGAAGTTCGCAGTGAATATAACACCGATATCTACGTGACGGGTTCAAATTCAAAGCTGCTTTCGAGCGATGTCAACACAATATTTCGAGGCAGGGGCATAGAAATAAAATGCTTCCCCCTATCATTTCAAGAGTTTTTTTCTTTTCGCAAGGGTGATAAGAGAGAAGCCTTGGATGAATATATTTTATTTGGCTCCTTGCCATATACTGTAACAGAGCCGGATGAGCCCGCTAAAAGAGATTATTTGGAAATGGTGGCTAATACTGTAATAACGAGAGACATGATTGATCGTTATGATATAAGAAATGAAGAAGTCTTCCGCGGGGTGATTCATGTTCTTTGCTCATCTATCGGTTCAACGGTATCGCCGAATAGAATAGCGAATACATTGCAAAGCAACGGATATAAATTTGTTGATAATGAGACTGTGAGCCGTTATCTGAAACACATAACTGATGCTTTTCTTTTTTACAAAGTAGAACGCTATGATCTCAAGGGAAGAGCCTACCTCAAAACACAAAATAAGTATTATGCCTGTGATATGGGTCTTCGCAATGCGCTTATTCAATACCGACAGCTTGAAGTTTCCCGTGCGATAGAAAACATAGTCTATGTGGAACTCGTAAGGCGGGGTTATATCGTTGATATAGGGAAAAACAGGAATGAAGAAATTGATTTCGTTGCAAGGGATGCGGAAGGACGAAAAAATTATATTCAAGTCACTTACAGCTTAGAGAATCCAAGTGTGAAAGAGAGAGAACTATCATCTTTCCGCGGTCTGGACGACGGTTATAAAAAGATACTGATAACAATGGACAGGACGCCATTTTCAAATCTTGAGAAAGGCTATCGTCTGTTGACAATTTTAGACTTTTTGGAAAACGATGATTCTATCGAGAGCGTATAAGACAGTTATGCGCAAAAATTAAAAAAACAGCAAGTTTTGCGTATAGGATGATTTGGACACTTAAAATGTCTGGTTAAAAACGAAAAAAATAATAGGAGAAAAGAATGAGAAAGAAAATTTTAATATTGCTGACTGTTCTTTTGATACTGAGTGCTTGTTCATTGTTTGCGCCAAAACCTACGCCAACACCAGAACCGACGGCGACCACCGCACCAACGAATACGCCTGAACCCAGTCCTACGCCAGAGCCTAGCCCCACGCCAGAGCCAAGTCCTACGCCTGAGCCTAGCCCAACACCGGAGCCCCAACCGGAACGGGAAGAAGGACGTCATTATGAAGAGGATGCAAAATTCTCATATATCCCCATTGAAGGTTGGGAGTTATACGATTTTCCAGGCGTCACGACCAAGATTCTCATGGCTACTGACCAGGCAAACCTTGGTGTGAACCTTGTTTTTGTTCCTGAAAGCTACAAAGGCAGTACGGAAGAATTCGCAAAACTGGGTATCGCCGGTGCAAAGGTGTTGATGGAAGAATTCGTCGAGGGAGAGTATTCTTTCTTTGAAACTGATTCTGGGCTAACTGTTGTAAGAATCCCCGCGCGTTATAAGAGCCAGGGGATTGAAGTTGATGGTATTTTCTACCTGGTAGGTGATGATAAAGGTCAGTCTAATCTAAAGCTAACGATAACGTTTACGAGATTTGCTAACTCAGCAAATAAAATGGAGGCGCAGGTTGAAGCTTTGATACGGAGTATACAGTTTGAGGATTAGGCATTTTATAGAATTTGAGTCTTAACCTTGTTATTTTTTGGGATGCTGTGTTAGAATAGCACTCCTATACGGTGCCTGTAGCTCAATGGCAGAGCGCTTCACTGTGGCTGAAGATGTTGTGGGTTCGAGCCCCATCAGGCACCCAGCAAAACCCTGATTTGTTTTCGGGGTTTTTTGTTATCTATTGCCAGGGCTAAAGCCTTGGGTTTCAGGCGCGCGGTCAGGAGACCGGCGCGGAACGGGAAGAAACTGCACGGCGGGACGCCGGCAGGAGATAAGAAAACACTCGCCCCGGCGTCTCGCCGCGGGCATAATCCCGTTCGCTGAGGCGTCCGCGCCGAAGCAAAAAAACAAGTGTTTGCAAAGTGTCTGCAAACATAACCATAAAATAAATATCGTCGGCGAAGACGCCTCCGAGAACAATTTATTAATAATGTTATTACCACGGCGGGACGCCGGCAGGATAAGTGTTAACCCCGTTCACACGTGGTCTCCTGACCACGTACCAGCCGCGGTCAGGAGACCTGTGCAGAGCGGAAAAGGGGGGGAATTTGTTATTAAGAGTTTATTTTTGTGTAAATTATTTGACCCAAAGCCATCCTTGTGGCATAATTCACGCCCGAAAGGCAAAGACGGAAACGAGTAAGCTATTGCTGGTTGAAAGCGACCCTGAGATGGTGTGAGCCAGGGCAACACAAGTAGTCGAAAATCCTTCCCGAGTCGCGAACTGAACAAATCCAAATGGATAGTAAGTGAGCCGGAGTTGTTACCGTTATCCTGACAAAGTTCATGATGGTGAACTGTGAGTGCCCAGCAGTGCTGGGAATGCGGGTGGTACCGCGGGCTGAAGTCGGCTCGTCCCAGTGTGGATGGGCTTTTTTGTTTTCCCATCCTTGGAAAGTGAAATAACAGTTCATTTATTAGCCAAAAATGAGCTGAAACGAAATGTAATGGCGTAAAAATGGAGGCTGTATGTTTAAAGCTGTATCTTCTAAATT